>Ga0222665_1000282_pt1 | contig 34209 bp, 32 predicted proteins | sample AntAcemetagen653_FD_179853 | JGI IMG/M metagenome (GOLD analysis project Ga0222665, IMG submission 179853) | Saline water microbial communities from Ace Lake, Antarctica - #653 | ecosystem: Environmental > Aquatic > Non-marine Saline and Alkaline > Saline | place: Antarctica: Ace Lake...
CGAATACATCGAGATATTCTACAATAGGATCAGGAGACATTCATATCTGGGATATGTTTCTCCGGTTGACTTTGGCAGGCTGTCTATGGCAGCTTAACTGGGTGTCTGTTATTTCGGGGGAAGATCATTCTATACCACAGAAGGGAACCCTTTACCACCTAAAATAAGAAAAATGCTTACTTTTTATACTCGTAAAAGACTATGCAAAGGGTGCGAAACTTGAGCAGTTCACTTTTAATTCGTAAATGACAGTAGAATTTTTTAACAGTGACTATTATTTACAGAAACCCATTACCTTGTCAATAAAATTAATGAATGACATTCAGTAATTCTAAACTCAAACCCGAGAACCTATGCCTTATTCTGCATCTTGGAATCGATCTCTTGAACTATTCTTCGATGCATTGCATCATTAATCGGATAAAAGGCAAGTACAATCATACCAAGTATGATAAAGGCAAGAGGCACAAAGGACATCATCAGCCGTATCCCCATTAACGCACGTTCAGTTTGTGCAACATTTGGCATATATCCAGACAGGGATAGTCCCCACCCAGCCAGAAAGCCTGAAATGGCGGAGCCAAATTTAAAGCAGAAGAAGTAGCATCCGTAGAGTGTCCCTTCTCGGCGCAGTCCGGTCTTCCACTGGGAATATTCCACCGTGTCAGGCACCATCGCCCAGGGAAGCTGGTAGACTGTGGATAGGCCCATACCGCTGATCCCGAAAAAGATAAGTGTCAGTGTGGGATTTTTTTCTCCGAAGAAAAAGAGCACGACCAGCATGGTACCCAGAATAATCATACCGAGATTGGCTGCGAACTTTTTGCCCTTGCGGTTGGAAATGAACACATAGAGGGGCAGGCACAGGATCGCTGTCCCGAACAGTGCCAGAAAGGCCACCGGTATCAGGGCCTCGGCATTCAGGTTATACTTGAAGTAGTAGTTGACCACAATAGCTAGCAAATTTGCCGCCACCATGTACAGGATGGTCCATACAGCAAGAATGATGAAGGGGTGGTTAGCGGTAATCACCTTGATGTTCTGAATAAAAGGCTGCATCTCTTCTTTTACATGGGTAACCCGCTCTTTAATCGAGGCAAAAGCAACTAGGATAATCGTAATGATGATAATTCCATAGATAAGGCCTACCATGCGAAAACCGGTAGCTTCGTCCGGGAACAGTGCCACCAGCGGTTTGGTAGCAGCTGCAGCAAACAGAGAGCCGAGCAGCGCGAACGCCATCCTGAAGCCCGTGATTGTGGACCTCTCTTTTGAATCCAAGGTCATATCTGCAGTCAGAGAGCCATAAGGTACATTTACAACGGTAATGGCGGTACAGAAAAAGATGAAGGTGGCATAGCCATAAATAATTTTGAGGTTCCCGCTCAAATCAGGTCCGAGGAAGAGAAGGAATATTGACAGGCCAAGGGGAATCGCCCCGAAGAGGAGATAGGGCCGCTTCCGTCCCCAGCGCGAGTTCGTGTGATCGCTGACGATGCCCATCATGGGGTCACTCACCGCATCCCACAGCTTGGCAATCAAAAACATCGACCCTGCTGCTGCGGCTGGAATCAGAAATACATCCGTGAAAAAGTAAATCAAGAAGAACGCACAGACCTGGAACCCCAGGTTGTTTGCAAAATCCCCAACCCCGTAGCCAACCTTCATACCGAGAGGAACCTTGTTGCTACCCATAATTTCGCTACTGGCGATGCCTCCATTTCCATTATCTTTCATAAAACCTCCAAAAACTAAATGCATACAATTTAATTGAAGCTTATTCATTTATAAAGGATAAAAAGTAGTGTGTCAATTAAAGAACCAAAATTCAATACAAAAATCAATTAGCTGCCTACAAAATTATTGGCACCCAACAAACTGTTCAAAGGGTTTTTAGGGGATTGCGAGACAAAACATACTATTTTTTTTCATTTTCAACCAAGCTCTGTTTCACTATACCATAGAATGCCATTTCAAGTGCCTGTTTAATCAGCACTTCAAGGCCAACCCCTGTTACATTCTCTATATTATTCCGTTCTGTGAGTAGAATAAGACCATCCATCAGCCCCCAGAACACGCTCACTGATTTCCATGTATCCATCTGGATAAATTCACCGCTTTTTACACCTTCTATTATTACACCTTCAATCATCTTTAATAAATTATATGTCTTCCTATCTATGATCCTGCTGATTTCTGTTTGCGTTTCCTTGAGTTCATCTGGGATGGCACTCAGTACAGCCATTATATCAAAATATTCCCTGTGTTCATTATAGTAACAAAAGTAGGTCCGAGCAATCTCTGAGAGTTTCGCAAGCGAACTCATTGCCGGCCAGGAGATTACCTGTTTCATCATATCAAAGAGGATATCAAGACCTTCATCTTGCAGGGCTTTATAGATTTCTACCTTGTTTTTGTAATACAGATAAAATGTGCCTATACTCACGCCAGCCTTTTGAGTGATCATCTCGATCGTGGTGCAGTAGTATCCCTTATCGAAGAAAAGCTCTTTCGCTGCTTCGAGAATCTTCTTTCTCTTTTGCTGTTTGTCTTCATGTGTTTTTGCTCTCAGATTCATAGCTTAAATAACAAACCTCCGCTTCAAGATAATTGGCATTAGTGATCTCTATTTATCGAATAAGGCATTATCATTCATGTCAAGAAAAATAATGGGGATTATAGGATCAAACCTACAATATACAGTTAATTACGCCTATTTCACTCTTCAATACTTTTAGATTCAGAGAGGATTATCCCTTTGATACTCTTTATTCATCACTTGTAGCAAATTTTTTTGTATTGATCTATTGCTCCTGACTTACCCTCTGCAAATTGAGTGTTCTTTATTAGATAGGGAAGAGGCGGGCGGGAGATCCTTGAAAAAGCCTAGATTCATATATACTAAAAACGTACCAAGTGCGTGCCTTCCCTGTACCAATGCGGGCCTATGAATTTTGGACGGCAGCGTGGTCCGCTTAAAATGAATCGGTTTTTCCTCCAAGTATCTGCAAATCTGAAAAATCCTCCACAAAGTTATTTTCATACAAAGAGTCAGAATCAGAGTTGATTTACAACATCGAATCCTTTACCTTTAGTTTGGCTTCAATGAGTTGCTTGTGGGAAACATGAAGTAGCGTAGCCAGTTTGTGCGCCAGATAATTAATATACATGCTACTCTCAACATAATTCTTTGTCAAATTATCCCTGAATTTGCAGGCAGATGGATAAATGAAGTTTGAATAAACATTTCGAATCTCGGATTTCGATTTGCGAATCTAGAAACAAGGGAAAATACATATTACTATAAGGGGAACGAAGTGCTCGCATCTTAAATATTCATTATTGACATAGGAGGTCTATCGCGCTTATGGGATTGTCGGAACGGGGAATCTGGGGTTGTCAAAATCCCATCATAATAGCTTGGCTCCTAACCAAATGGGGGCCCCTTGGAATTCCGGCAAATTCCAGGGACACCTTACTTAACTTTCTTTTTAGGTCCAGGTTTTTGAGGTTTGAGCTTTCGGCCCAAAAGTAGTTCCATTGTTCCAATAAAAGAATCAATTCCTAAAGGCCGCCCGGTCCGTTCGTGTTTTCTAAATAACTCTATTTCCGGCTCCTGAGCATCAATGTCCAAAAAATCATCCCATGGTTTATTTACCATTTCCAGCAATAACTTTGTTCTTACAAGGATATCATCTTGAACTTTCATGTGTGGTCCTGCACTACTCCAGTGCCACTCTTCGGGGTTCTTTACCAAGCCTGCCCGGACCGGATTCAATTCTACATATCTCGTACATGCTAAGAGGTACATCTCATCCATGATAAAAGATGAAAACCTTCCCTGCCATAAATGCCCAGGCCATCCTTCACGAAAATTGATCCGCCTTGTGTATCGTCTGTGAGCTTAACCAATTGCCTGATTTAACCCCTCCTTCGTTTCAGGTACAACAATTAGGTGAATGTGGTTTGGCATAAGACAATAAGCCCAAGTCTCCACTCGAAACTTCATACACCATCTCGACATTAACTCCAAATAGGATTGGTAATCTTCATTGTTGAAAAATGTCTGCTGCCGTCTGTTCCCTCGCTGTGTTACATGATGCGGGATTCCAGGAGCTACTGCTATTGCCATTCGTGCCATATTAAAAATAAATCAAATGCGCTGGCTTTTGTCAGTAATTAAGTAAGGTGTCCTCGGAACTGCCTTCCGGGGTCAGTTGCTTTCTATTCATCAATGGGCAGCTCCAGGGGAGTACACGCTCTCTTGTTGAAAAAGGGGCAGGTATGTTGTACTCATCTTCTGGACATGGAAACAGGAGAATATAATCTTCCCTTTCTCGACAGAGTTCTCTCGGGACAGAGATATGTAGTGGTTAATCTGTGGCGAAGGAAACAGGGACTGATTGTGAAGAAGGGCAATCCCATGAGACTGCGGGGACTGAAAGATATTGTAGAGAAGGGGGCGAGATTCATCAACAGAAACGAGGGGTCCGGTACACGTGTCCTTCGGGAATACTTTCTGAAAGAGAGAGATTTGAAAGAAAAAGATATTGCCGGTTTCGGTGAAGAAGTCGACAGCCATCTGGATGTGGCCCTCAAGGTCTTTTTTGGTGAAGCGGATGTGGGATTGGGCATAGAATATGTCACATATCCCCTTGGTCTGGATTTTCTGCCGCTCAAGGAGGAGATGTTTGACCTTGTTATTCCCGGTGAACTGTGGTCCACAAGCGTTATAAAAGGATTCATGGACTACATCGACCCGGTCAGGATAAACAGCCTGTCCAAAAACCTCCCCGGCTACAACTTGAAAGATACGGGGAAAATCAGATTTGAGAATTGATGAAGTTGAACAGATGGCTACCTGAAGTAGATTAAACACTTTGAGGTGAGTTGTCTCCATAACAAATGCAACCAGGGAGTCACAAAAGGAGAATCCCTTTGAAAAAACTGAGCAGAATCGTACAGGAATTAGTCCTGATTGAAGGTGCGTGCTCCGCAGGTATTGTAACGACCCAAACACTTGAAGGAGGGCCGCCCTCATCAGATCTTACGTATGTCCTTCCCGGCGCAAAATCAGCTATAGCTTTTGCCGTAGCCCTTGACCCGAAAACCATACCGCCTTATCTGATGAAGAGAGACCGTCTCTCTTACGAACAGGGATACATGCGTGTAAGTGCTTTGGCCAGCGGCATCGCCTTTCACCTTTCCAATTATCTTAATCAAAAAGGGTATCCTTCCGTCCCTGTTGCTGACAATTGTGTGTATAGGCTGGAATCTTCAGGCGGACCCTATGACTATGTTCCCGATATAGCACATCGATATCTGGCGGTGCGTTCCGGCGTGGGGCATATGGGATTGTCCGGGAATATTATAACCAAAGAGCAGGGTGCTGCTATTATTCTTGCTGCTACTGTCACTACTGCCGAGCTGGTGCCGACGGATCCCCTGCCTTTGGAAGAAAATTATTGCGACAGCTGCCGTTTATGCATGGCATCATGCGTATCGGGTTTTATGCACCAAAAAGAAAAAACTAATATAAGCCTTGGGGATTATGAAGTGGAGTACTCGAAGCGACGTCATTACGGGCGATGTGACTGTGTATGCAGCGGCTATACCGGTTTGCATTCATCCGGCAAATGGTCCACCTGGTCACCGGGCCGGTATAAAATTCCTGAAAGAGATGATGACATAAATGCGCAACAGGCGAGAATGATTGACAGGCATGCGCAGTGGCCCGAATCTCCGGGCGGCAGATATTTTTTCTTTACTGATGACAAACTTCGCATATCGTGCGGTAACTGCCAGCTTGTATGCTGCCCGGATAAAAATGAACGAAAAGCCCGTTACAGGATGCTGACTGAAAGCGGTGTCGCTGTTCAGAACCAGGATGGAACCATTGAGGCTGTTTCTCCAAAAGCTGCTGAAAAAATACTGAATAATATGCGGTCTGACCAGAGGATGTTATATGAAAATCCTGAATAAAAGCATTTAATCTCGTAGCTGTACACTGACGTACAGGCTGGCCGGATTTCCCGTATTCTCACCGTCCATCTCTCTGTCCACATCCAGGTGACCATCATAAACCCTACAGATTAAGTGCTTCTGACACAGCGGTGATTTTCTCTTGATTATAACCTTAATCTGAAATAGTGTAATTACCTGAAGATTCAGGGGTGCCTGATGCGTAGTGATCCCGGGCTGAGATAATACCCTTTGAACCTGATCTGGGTAATGCCAGTGTAGGGAGATAGAGCTTGATATCTTTTGAAGGCATTCCCACACCGGGTTTGCCTTTTTTTATGGCTTTATAAAAAGTCCAACTTCTGCGCTCCGCTGCATCCTTCCCCGGTTTTCGCCGGGGCAGGCTTACTGCGGCGTACCGTAAGTGCGTCTCATTCCTCAGGACTTGCGCGCATTGACCTTGGAGCTTTTTACTTTGCCATCTTTTTTCTGCCGTGAGGGGTGGATCGCATGGGACGTATGGTTTTTGTCATATCGAACGGTGTCATGGACGATATCGGGTTTCTCGGTGAAGAGATCGTGCGCGTCGGCGATCCGGTCCTTATCTGTACCGACGGAGCGGCTGAGAAGATCAGGGGGCTCGGCAGGGTGCCCGATATGATCGTGGGGGACATGGATTCCGTTGACGAGGCCACCCTGAGATATTTCGAGGCGAAAGGGAGCAGGATAATCAGGCATCCAGCAGACAAGGACGAGACCGACACGCAGCTCGCGCTGGAGCTCGCCTTCGAGATGGACTTGGACGGGATGCGCATATTCGGTGCCCTCGGGGGGAGGATTGACCACGCGCTGGCGAATATATCTCTCCTTGTAATGTGCGCGAAGCGGGGTGTCGATACAAAGATAGTGGACAGGGAGTGCGAGCTCTTTATTGTAAACGGATCGTGCGTGATCGACGGCAGGGAAGGGGATACGGTTTCCCTCCTCCCCCTCTCATCGGATGTCCGGGGGATTACCTTGGGCGGGTTCGAATACCCCCTCTCCGGCGCGGTGATGGAGATCGGGGTGCCGTACGGCATCAGCAACCGCTTGACCGGGGCGCGGGGGACGATCTCGGTGGAATCGGGGTATCTACTGGTTATACGACAGATGAGAATATAGGCCTTCCCGGCGGGAAGGCATGTGGATTGCGAGGCGAGAATAGAGATGACGGTAGCAAGGGTGTTGACGATAGCGGGGTCCGATTCCGGCGGAGGAGCCGGGATACAGGCGGACCTCAAAACAATCACCGCGCTCGGCGGATTCGGAATGAGCGTGATCACGGCCTTGACAGCCCAGAATACCTTGGGGGTTCACGGGATTCACGAGGTTCCCCCCGATTTTATTGAGAAACAGTTTGACGCGGTGGCTACCGATATCGGTATCGATGCCGCGAAGACGGGGATGCTCTCCAGTTCCAAGATCATGACAGTCGTTGCGGAGAAGATAGAACAGTACGGGATAGAAAAACTTGTTGTCGACCCCGTGATGGTGGCCAAGGGGGGCGCGATGCTGATACGGCCGGAGGCGAAGCAAACACTGATTGAAAAACTTCTGCCGCTGGCATTTGTGATTACCCCCAATATCCCCGAGGCCGAGGAGCTGACCGGGATGAAGATCGCGACCGTCGATGACATGAACAGGGCGGCCGAGGCCATACACCGGATGGGTGCAAAGAATGTCTTTCTAAAAGGGGGGCATATGTCGGGGGATGCCTTGGATGTCTTCTATGACGGGACGAATTTCCATCAGTTTGTCTCGGAGAGGATCGACACGAAGAATACCCACGGCACCGGATGCACCACCTCCGCCGCCATAGCCACGGGCCTTGCCCAGGGGATGGATGTGTACGAAGCGATCGGGCGGGCCAAGGACTACATAACCGCGGCCATCCGGTCTGCCTTCCCCATCGGAAGCGGGCACGGGCCGACCAATCACATGGCCTGGGTCCTGGACAGGTGCAAAAGACCGTAGGGAAGAGGAGAGGCATGCTTTCAGTTTCAGGCCTGACAAAGAGATTCGATGACCTTTCCGTGATGGAGGGGTTCGACCTGACTCTTCGCAGGGGCGGCTTCACCACTTTGATCGGGCCATCCGGATGTGGCAAGAGCACACTCTTCGATGTACTGACGGGCGTTTTTCCCAGGGACAGCGGCAGGATATCCTGGCTGGGGGAAGACATCCCCGACCTTATGGGTAAGGCGGCGTACATGCAGCAGAAGGACCTGCTTCTCCCGTGGTTCTCCCTGATTGACAACGCCATGCTCCCGGTAAAGATTGCCGGAGGACCGACGAGTCGGGGTTCGCTGGAAAAAACTATATCCCTGTTTGAGCGCCTGGGACTGAATGGATTCGAGGATTATACACCACAGAAAGTGTCCGGAGGCATGCGCCAGCGCTGCGCACTGGTGAGAACCCTGATGTTCGAGCATGAACTGGTTCTTCTGGATGAACCTCTTTCTTCCATTGACGCCATAACCCGAAGAAGTCTTCAAGGCCTGCTTCTGTTACTCCAGAGTGAGTTTAACAAGACCATCCTGATGATCACGCACGATATAGAGGAGGCCCTCCTGATGTCTGATGAACTGCTTGTCCTGACGCCTATGCCGATGCGGGTAAGAGAGCGGTTTGTCCTGGAGATGCCGAAACCCGGAAGGAGCAGTAATCCTGAATTGCTGAAGATAAAAGAGCATGTACTTGAAGAACTGGAGGGAGATTAGGATGGAACGATCTAACTGGATTTCCGTGCTGATTGTTTTGACTGGTATTGCAGTCTGGGAGTTTGCCTGCGGGTGGTTTTCTGTCCCTGATTTCATCCTTCCCGCCCCGAGCGAGATATTAAAGACGACAGTATTCAAGGCCTCTCTTATTCTGCCGCACGCGGGTGTGACCGCGCTGGAAATAATCATGGGGATCGTTCTGTCCCTACTGGTTGCGGTGCCGATTGCGACGGTTATGTTTGCCTGCCCTTCGGTCGAACGTGCCCTGTCGCCCTTTCTTGTGGCATCTCAGGCAGTGCCCGTATTCGCCCTGGCCCCCCTCCTGGTGATATGGCTTGGATACGGTCTTGCCAGCAAGGTTCTGATGGCGGCGATTATCATCTTCTTTCCTATCACAGTTAGTCTGCTTGAGGGATATAAGAACTGTGATCGTGAATATGCGGTCTTCTTCGATCTGATGGGAGCTGGATTCTGGAAAAAGATGCGTCTTCTCTACTGGCCATGGGCCCTTCCATACTTCTTTTCCGGGTTGAAGGTGGGAGTCACCGTCGCCACGATAGGGGCGGTCATCGGAGAGTGGGTGGGCGCGCAAAAGGGTCTGGGTTATCTGATGATACAGGCCAACGCGAGGTTGCAGGTGTCACTGGTCTTCGCGGCGATATTGTGGCTCTCCGTTATGGGGCTCGCCATGTGGGTATTTGTCGGCTTTCTGGAAAGAAAGGTCATTTACTGGAAATAATTGTAGGTTGGGTTGAGGTACGAAACCCAACAAAAGCCTGGAAACAAAGAAAGGGGAAATGTGATTATGAAGAACAGTTTTAAGATATTCGTTTCAATTATTCTGACGTCGTTTTTTCTGCTTACGGCGTTCCCAGCCTGCGCCGCGCAAAGGATTACAATCATGCTGGACTGGTTTCCCAACATAGACCACCTTCCCATCTATGTGGCGCAGCAGGAAGGTTTTTTTGGCGATGAGGGGCTCGATGTCACGATACTGACACCTTCCTCGACTACAGATGCCATGAAGCTTGCCGCTTCCGGTAATGTTGATATCGCTGTTTCGTACGAACCACAGGTGATTATCGGCGCCTCTGCCGGACTTGATATACAGGTTGTCGGAAGGCTGGTGGAACAGCCCCTCAGTGTTCTTCTCTTTCTGGAAGGGAAGGGGATCAAAAGCCCGGCGGACCTGGAAGGCAAGACGATCGGTTACACCGTACCGGGCATGATGGATGTGCTGATGGAAGCATTTGCGAAGATCAACGGGATCAAGAACTACGAGCCTGTCAACGTGGGTTTCTCGATTGCACAGGCTCTGGTATCCGGCAAGGTGGACGCGATTATGGGACCCTACAAAAATTACGAAACCGTAGCGCTTGAGGAAAAAGGGTACAAATCGGGGTATTTTGAGTTGAGCGACTGGGGTATACCGGATTATGATGAACTGGTCTTCATAAGTGGAAAACAGGCGGTGACAGAAAAGCCGGAGGCCGTCAGAGGCTTTGCACGCGCGATAGATCGCGCCATCTCCCGGGCGAGGAATAACCCCCAAATGGCCCTTGAGACCTATTTCAGCGCCGTGCCGGAAGCCCCGCGAGGCATGGAATCCAAGGCGTTTGAGATAACGCTTCCGCTTTACGCCCACAGTCAGACGTGCGACGCACGAAAATGGCAGAAATTTTCCGATTTCGCCCTTCGTTACGGTCTCATTGGAAAGAAGGTGGACGTGGCGACAATCTTGGAAAGATAGGAGAAATTCCATGAAGATTACAGTTGAGAGTATCTATGCGGATGTCGTGAAGATCAGGGAGACATCGCCTCTGATCCACAACATAACCAATTACGTGGTGATGAACACCACTGCCAACGCGCTACTCGCAATAGGTGCTTCTCCGGTTATGGCGCATGCCGAACAGGAGGTGGAGGAGATGACGGGGATCGCCCGTGCCTTGGTGATAAATATCGGGACCCTGAGCACTTCGTGGGTGGCGGCGATGTTTCGCGCCGCGCTGCGGGCCGGCGAACTGGGGATTCCGGTTATTCTGGATCCGGTAGGGGCCGGGGCAACCGCCTATAGAACAAAAACCTGCCATGACCTCATTGACGCTGTCTCTCTATCTATTATCCGTGGAAATGCCTCCGAAATCATGGCGCTTGTCATGGGGGAAACGAAGACAAAGGGAGTAGACAGTTCCGATTCTTCATTCGCCGCGCTTGATGCGGCAAAGCGTCTGAACAGGGATACGGGCAGTACCGTTTGCGTGAGCGGAGAGGTGGATTATGTCGTGGTTGGGGAGAGTGTGATAACAATTGAAAACGGACATCCGATGATGGGAAAAGTTACCGGTATGGGCTGCTCGGCTACCGCCCTGTGTGGCGCCTTTGCCGCCGTCAACTCCTCCTTTCCCGCTGCGGCCGCGGGGGCCATGGCGGTGATGGGTATCGCCGGAGAGATCGCCACTGAAGGGTCCGAAGGACCGGGAAGCCTCCAGGTTAATTTCCTGGACGCCCTCTTTCGCCTCTCCAAGAAGGACCTGAAGGAGCATATCAGGATAGGAACGGAAGTATGAAGGGATTATATCTCGTTACCGATCGTGGTCTGTGCGGTGACAAATCACTCGAAGATGTAATATTGCAATCTGTAAGGGGAGGCGCACGTTATGTGCAGATACGTGAAAAGGATCAGTCCACACGGGATTTCATCGAAGAGGCCGTGAGAATCAAAGAGATCCTCAAACCCTTTGGCGTCCCCCTGATCATAAATGACCGTGTTGATGTGGCGCTTGCAGTGAAAGCGGAGGGTGTACATGTGGGGCAGGATGACATGCCCTACTCGATGGCGCGCGCGCTCATGGGGCCCGGCGCGATTGTCGGCCTGTCAGTGGAGACGTGGGAGGATGTTGAGGAGGCCGAGGCCCTTGATTGTGATTACATCGGCGTCAGTCCTGTTTTTGAAACACCCACGAAGACCGACACAAAAGGAGCGTGGGGGCTGGATGGACTGGCCAGGATCAAGGGCTTTTCACGGCACCGGCTCGTAGCCATAGGGGGAATCAATGCCTCCAACGCGGCGCAGGTGGCAACCGCAGGGGCCGACTGTCTCGCCGTGGTCTCCGGCATATGTGCCGCGGTTGATCCTGAAGCCGCGTCGAGAGAACTGGCTGATATAATCGAGAATTATGTTTAAAAAACTTGCCATATTTGACTATTCAGGCACCCTCAGCCTGGACGCTGTCCGGTTTGCGGAAGATGAAAACCTGACGGAGGAACTGGAACAAAGCGGCCTCGCAGGCCTGGGGATAGTGGACCCGGAGACGTTCTGGAACGGGATAGTCAATCCGACCTGGGAGGAGGGGAGCACCACGCCCATCGGCTACAGGGAGGTCATGTGCCGGAGAATTAATGAGGAGTTTTCCCCGGCGGTCTCAGATGAAAAAATACGCCTGAGCGCCGCGCGCTTTGTCGACAGTTACCTTGAGTATTCCTCTGTCGATGTCCGATGGCGTCCCATCCTGGAAAAACTGGGCGAAGATTCTTCCGTCGGCACTTTGATTGCCACCGATCATTATGCCGAGGCTACCGGTTATATCATCGGATTTCTCAAGGAAATGGGAGCTGGGGCGATATCGTTAAAGGATGTATCCGGCGCGATTGTATCTTCGGAATTTATCATCGCCAATTCCGCTGATATGGGTGCGCGCAAGGTCGATCAGGGGTTCTGGGAGATGGTCAGAACTATTTTGAAACTGGACGCAATTCAGAGCATCCTGATAATCGATGATTTCGGATTCAATGAAGAAGCGGGGGACAGCTACGCGGATAGTCGGAAAGTGGAGGACAGGAAGCGCAAGACCATCGGCCTGCTGGAAGGAGTATTTGATATCCCGATTTATGCTATACCTTTTGTTCTTGCCGGCAAGGACGATAAGACCCGCGGCGATTCCATAATGCGGGCATCTCTGGAAATTGAACAGTGGCTTAGGAATCAAGAATAAATAAGTTATACAGATTGCGCCGTAATTTTGTTTGTTTTCAAGGCGTGTTGAAGCACGCATAACGGGTTATGTAAGCTTTGACACAACACAGGAAACAAGCAAAAGGACAAGCAAGGTGTATGAGTTATTTGTTCTTGCTGACTAAAGTAGCACCCATTTTTTACCGATCCGTCCTGCCGTGGGCGGTATAGGTGTCATTGAGAGGCATACCATCGATCTTCCATGTGCTACATCTTGTCATGCATCTCGGAGGGGTGGTTTTCCATTTCCAGCTATCCAAAATAAAAACATCTGGAACCTGAAATCGGGGAACATCCACTTATGGTCCCCTGATGCCTGATGGTATTCGGGGAGCAGAGAAATGTCTAAACTATATTCAATCCAAAAAACGATCGGATTCTGGTTACGTAAGATCTTGTAGTTGCCAGAGATGAGGGTTTTCTAATAGAATCAATGAATGCTTCTGTCCTGGTACGCCGATCAGCCATAATTTGAGCCAGTTTGTCGCTCAGTTCCGGTTTTGCCTTCAATATCGGTTCCAGTGCTTCTTTAGGTACATTAATTAATTTAACTGAAGTCAGGGCTTTTACGATTGCAGATCTTGGTTCCCCTGTAAGAAGGGACATTTCTCCAAAATATTCGCTTGTGCTCAACCGGGTTATTTCCATGTGTTGTCCCATGCTGTCTTTCTCTAAAATCGAAACTACGCCGGACGAAATTATGAAAAGGGAATTGTCCGTGTCATCTTTCTGTATAACCATTTCGCCGGGATGGAATGTTTTGGTCTCGCTGGAACCGGCAATTGCTTCTATGTCATCGTCAGATAGAGGCTTAAAGATGTTGATTTCATGAAGGTGCTCCAGGACACTCAGCTCTCGAATCTCCTTAGTGCGGGCTTCCTGTGTGTCGATTTCATATTTTACAGCAGCAGGTGAAATTCCAGCCTTGGCCAGATAGGACAAAATATTAGAGAACAGGTCACTTTTTCCGGCCCAGTGTGTGTGAAAATTCTGAAAGTAGATATAAACCATGTATTTAAAAGGTTTAGTCGTGGCATCGTTTAGCAGTACAACGGGCGGAGGGTGTCTGAGGACGCTTTTACTTGTGAGGGTCGCTTCCAAAAGAAGCTGCATAACCATGTCAGGTGGGACGTCGGCATCGACGGAGACATATGTCCAGTATGCGTATGGTTTCTCGGGTTGATCATAGTTGTGTATAATGCTGCTTGCCGCAATATTATTCGGTATTACATAAATGCTGTTGTTCCACGAAAGCAGGCGAGTTGATCGCCAGGTAATATCGACAACCTTTCCCATTGTGCCGTCCTTGAGCTCTATCCAGTCACCCACACTGAACGGATTTTCAATGGTAATAGCCAGGCCTGAAAACAAGTCGGACAATACGCTTTGGAGGGCAAGACCCAGGACTGCCGCGATAATACCCGTAGAGACGAGGAGGCCCGTTACTTCGCGTCCAAAAACAGACGTCCATATTCCATAGAAAGCAACAAAATAGATTAACGCGGCAACAAGGCTGCGGATTAGAAGTGGACTCTCATTTCCCGTTTTTTCTTTGAAGGTTGTTCCCCACAGAAAGAGATTAAGCGCACGCGCGAGCAACCAGGCGCTGACAAGCCAGAGGACGCTTGCGGAGACGAGCTCTATGTTTTTGATAAAAGTTATTGTTTCAGGGCCGACAATTCTTTTGAGGATAGATTCGACGCAGAGAATAAATGACGGTATGAAGACTATATCAATCGTCCATATTATTTTCTGGTGATTTTTAAATGGTGCGATACGCGCGACGAATCGAGACGCAAGGACTATAAATATGAGCAGACCGGCAGCGGCGGCAAAAAACCACAGCCAGGGGTCTTTTAGCTCAGACATGAAGTTTTTTGACAACTCTATTAGATTGTTAAGCATTTATTAGAAGGACTCCAGATTTTTGTTCCTCATTCTGAAAAAAGGGCGGAGGGCATCGCTAAGCAGGTCAGAGCGCTGCGGAGAACCGCATTGATGCATTAATGCAAGACCTGACGCTTCGGAACATGGACCTGGAACCGATATTTGGTCATGAGCGTATACCCTCTACCCAGATTTACACCTATACCGGAAAAATCAAACTTGTCAAGCCTAATGGCGGTTCATGGCGGTTTTCTTACTCCGGCATGGGCCTCACCAGTTCGCGGATTTTTCCGGTCTGAACGGCGTCAAGAAACTCCTCTCCCAGCCGTTCGCTCTCCTTTATAGCCATGTTCCAGTAATCCATGCGTTCATTATCTTTGCCATTGAAGACACGAAAATCGTTCCGGTCGGGTATTTTTTCATATGGGAGTCGTTTTATAAACGCTTCGGACGGGTGCAGGAGGAGCACATTTTCCATATTTGACGGGTCCGGCTTTCTCCACGACAGCTTCTTGTCAAACCATCCGGGTATGACGCGGTTAGTATAGTGTGGAAAGAGCACGATATCATTGCTGTCTTTCATGAAGGGAATATCCATGTGGTAATCTATTACGCCTCCGTCTCTGTAAGTGCCTCTTTGCGCGCCCGGTATGTCGGTAACGCGGGACATGGCTACGGGGATGGAACCGGATGCCAGGAGGCCCTGCCTGAGATTTTCTTCAGTGAGAGGAACCTTTCGGATGGGGAATCCTTTCATGTTGAAAAATGGAGGAATTTCCCTCTGATCATACAGCAGTGTCCTTTCGAAAAAAAGGCCCAGAGACTTCCGGCTGATTATATTGGAAAGGAAGGCAAGAAGCAGCCCGGGCAAAAGCGCCCCCATCCGGTCGCTTGCCGTTAGCCCCCTGCACCGGACCGTCATCATATTCAGTCTGAGATATGGATGACTCAGTATCTCATCTACCCCTGTATCACCGAGAAAGGTGTCGAGAAAGGCGACGCTTTCGCCGGTAATCTCTTCCCGTGAAGGTTTTCGGGAGTAGTGCTGGTGTACGTACGTAGTCCGAAACCTGTCGATGGTCTCCAGGGGGTGTTTCTGCGAAACTGACGCGAACCTCCACGCGGCAGCGGAGGAGCCCAGCAGAAACAGGGGTTTTGTTCTGCTCGCAAACCAGGTTGAGAAAATGGCTCCATCGAGGTGATTGAGAATAAGGCATTTCGGTCCGCCAGCCGCTCCGGTGACAATCTTTACCTGATCTGGATGAAGGCCGCCTTCCCTGATCACAGGTAATGCCTTCCTCCCGGCCAAAAATGAGAGATTTCCCGACATTAGTTCCTCCTCCTTTTCAATCTTTTTGTTCCAGGCCAAAAATTCTATCAATATTCATATGTTTGCTTAACCAGTTTTCCGATTGGGCTTGTCCAGGTTAACCTCTGTGGCCTTAATAACGGCAGGGAGCACGAGAAGCGCTCCGATCGTCGTGTTAATCATGGTGGAGGCCATGAGAATGCCGAACAGGACTATGGGCCAGAAATGGGAGGTTATAAGAACCGAGAATCCAAAGATCAGTGCAAGCGACGTAAACAGGATTGCCTTTCCCGATACGGCCAGCGTCCTTGTTATAGCCTCGTCAATGTCGAGACCCTCTGCCCGGCGCTGTCTGAATGTGTTAAGGAAATGCACGGTATCATCCACGCCGATTCCTATCGTTATTGCCGCAATAATTGATGTGGCTATGTCAAGATTGATCTTAAACCATCCCATGATGCCGAAATTGGCAATAACGGCGATACTCATGGGGATCAGGGCAAGTGGACAGGCCTTGATATTTTGAAACAGGAGGGCAAGTATAATTCCCACTACGATCAGGGAAAGGAGAAGACTTTGTAATTGTCCACTTACAATATAGTGGACGAGGTTGACATTCATCATTGGAAATCCGCTGATAGTAAAAGAATAATTTTCTGGTAAATTCTTTTCTAAATAATCGGATATCTTTGTGGCTATGTATTTCATCTCCGACGTGCTTACCTTTCTGCCTTCTTTGCTGCATAGACGCGCAGAGAGATTGCTTGCTCTGAAATCGGCATCGACATAAGGCTCAAATTCGTCAAACCTGCCATCCGAGTCATCGTCATCGCCCGAGTAAATCTCCAGATAATCAATAATATCCATTTGATTGTCTGGGATTGTATAAAGAAGGGGATCGTCGTTATTCATGGCCATATGCATGGTTTTTATAAAATCCGAGAAGGATTCGGTTCGGCCGATGTTCAGGTCAGGGTTGTCATCAGATACAAGCCACCCCCTAAATTTCTCCATCCCGGCAAGAAACTCAGGACTCTTTACGCCGTCCACCTCTCCTGAATCGATAATAATTTCATAACTTGTACTGCCGCCAAATTTATCGTTAATATCTCTCATATTTACGCGCACATCGTCATTTTTCTTAAAATGGTTCATAATGTCAGTTTCGATATTGATTCTGAGAAGACCTGCGATTGATATGGCAATCAAGACAATGACAACAACGAGCACCTTCCTGTGATGGATAATAGCGCCCTTTGTCATCAGGTCAATTATCCTGTCGACGATTGTTGCTTCGACTTTTTCACCCTTCCCGAATAGAGCCGGTGGTCTTGTGTTTGGTAAAAGTGCCAGACATGCGGGAATCAATGAAGATGAAATAAACACGGCAAACATAACACCGATCGCGGAAATTATACCCCATTCTCTGATGGCGAGTACCTGGTTTGCCGCAAGGGTCATGAATGCGATGAATGTTGTCAGTCCTGCGAGGAGAACAGTTAATGAGATGTGGGACATCGATTTTTGCAGGCCTGCCCGCTTGTCTGTCTTTGTAATCATGTCAAAATCGGAGTAATACTGGTTGAGAATGTGAATAGAGTAGGAGCTTCCCACGGCAATCAGCAATGATGGAAGCGATACGCCCACAGCGGTGACTTTATATCCGATATATCCCATAAGACCGAATGTCCACAGCTCCGCCATACAAAGAGTGATAAAGGGGAGTATAACCCCCCGAACCGATCGAAAATTGAGATAAAAAACAATAATAACAACCAGCAGGACAAGGGAGATATTCTTGAAAATATCCGCGTGCATGTAGTTGTTTACCGAGATATTTACAAATGGAACCCCCGACGATATCAGATGCAGGCCATGATGGCTGTCAATGATTTCCATAACCTCCCGTGCAGCGGGATCCTGATTCTTAAGATTTATAAACTTGATGACGGTGCAAAAGTCAGTTATCAGGCCTGATCGGGGGTTTCTGGCGTAAAGGCCCTTCTCAAAGGCCGGGTTACGTTCAAGTTTTTCTCTGAATTTGTCGATTTCTTCTGTGGAGGAAGGGAGTATCCGTTTTCCGTTATTATCCTTTTCGATGAGGTCACAGGTCTCAAGTGTGTCGTTTTTTCCGGTTATATCTTGCGCCGTGAGAGGCGATATAATTGTATCAATGACTTCCTGTTTTTTTAAGTCATTTGCATATGTTATATGCTTACGTAATTTTTCGAGATCTCTGCTGTTTAATGATTCAATTTTCGTGGAGATTTTCTCAATCTTACGTTTCAGGAGTCTCTGAAAATTTGGATCGTCGTTGAAGCTCTGAATGAGATCAACGAAGCGCACATCGCCTCTTGATGTCAGTTTGTCAAATTTCCTGAGCCTCAGCTCTTCACGTTTTTCATCAAAATCTTTATATTCTTCGATATCGGAAACAAGATCATCGAATTTTCTGAAGGTCTCCCTACTCCACAGATCTTCATCAGAAACCGCCATAATGACGAACCTGCTGTTGTCGCCATAGATTTCCTTGACCTCATTATAGTAGATGTATTCATGGTCATTCTTCGGCATCATGGAGTCTATTGAGTTGTCGAATACCAGTCGGCTAATTCCGGGGGTCAGTGTCATGGTAATGAGAAGCAATATGGTCAAGACGGGTATCGGTCTTCGCAGGACAAATTCGATATATCGGTTCATCAACAGGTGTTTCCCTTCAGATGGATTATGAATTAAGGGCAATGTATGAGTTTAATAGTATATTTCAGACTAAAGTCAAATTGTTTCTTGAAAAAGTAATGGTTGTTCCGTGCCATTGCCAGTCACACAGCGGCATAGTGGAATTTTCTACGGGCTTGGCAAATTTTGGAGTGCAGGGAGATTTTGTGTCAGCTTTTTATTGACATACAAGAATGATTTTTCTATACTCCGAGCGTATAAATGCAGGTTCATGTTAAATTATGTGATCATTTCCAGGTTTTCATATTAGCAGTCAGTACAGGGAAATCTGTATCGTAGTTTGTTTCAGTTATACCGGCTTTAACGGGGTAATCGGGGTGGTGTCCCGTAAAAAGAATTTCAATAATCGGATTTAATTATGAAAGGGGGTATTATGGCTAAATATGAAGAAACATCTATGGGGGCAATCTTTCTTAACCGTGTAGAGGAACATGGGGGTAAGGCGCTGGTGACCTTTAAGAACAAAGATGGCGCCTGGGAAGATATTTCATGGAATCAAATGAGTGAGATGGTGCATAAAGCAGGCCTGTTTCTTATCTCGAAGGGTGTGCAACCGGGCGACAAGATTGCGCTGTTCGCACCTAACAGTTACGAGTGGTGGGTCACCGACATGGCCATACTTTCCATAGGCGCGGTGAATGTGCCTATTTATGCAACCAACTCGGCCAAAGAGTCCGAGTATATCATCGATAACTCCGACTCCAGAATGTGCTTCGTGGGAACCAGGGCTCACATGGAGAAGATCCTGGAGGTCAAGGGTCAGCTGCCTAATCTTGGAGAGATTATTTTATTTGATGATCTCGATACTCCTGTTCCCGGCGTTATGACCATGGAAGACGCCATGAAGGAGGGGAGTAGATATGAGGACAAAGAGGAGTTAGAAAGGCGAATAAGGGCGATCAACATTGATGATGTCGCGACTATTATATACACATCTGGCACCACGGGCAATCCCAAGGGCGTGATGCTTACCCATAAGAATTTCGTATCAAACGTAAACCAGATCTATAACGTTGCCCCCTCTTTCTTTGATGGTGAGCAAGTATTCCTGTCGTTTCTTCCCCTCTCCCACTCGCTTGAAAGGACGGTCGGTTACTATGCGCCGATCTATCTTGGCAAGAAGGTGGCATTTGCGGAAGATATCAGCAAATTAGTCGAAAACCTGAAGGAGATCCGCCCCACCTTTATGGTGAGCGTGCCCAGAATTTATGAGAAGGCGCACGCGGGCATCCTCGCAAAGGTTGCGGGAGGGTCGGCGGTCAAACAGGCCCTCTTCGGATGGGCCATGGGGCTTGCCAAGAAGAATCTGCCCTATATCTGCAATGAGAAAGAGCGGACTGGCTGGTTCGGCTTTCAATACAAACTGGCGGACAAGATTATATTTTCAAAGCTGAAAGACGCGCTCGGCATGGACAGGTTAGTCGGTGCCATTTCCGGTGGCGGTCCTCTTTCCGTTTCGGATGCTGAATTTTTCCTCGGTATGGGGATCAGAATACTCGAGGGATTCGGACTCACCGAGACAACACCCGTAACTCACGGCAACCAGCCAAGTAAGATTAAACCCGGTAAAGTGGGACCACCGGTGCAGGATACGGAAGTGAAAATCGGAGAGGGCGGGGAGGTTCTCGTCAAGGGTCCGCAGATCATGAAGGGATACTACAAGAATGATGCTGCTACCAAGGAGGCCTTCACCGATGATGGGTTCTTCCGTACGGGAGATATCGGGGAGATCGATGGAGACCAATATCTGAGGATCACCGGCAGGATCAAAGACCTTATCGTGACCTCGGGCGGCAAGAATATATCTCCGTCAAATATCGAGAACAGCCTGGTTGCGTCGGGCTTTATCGAGCAGGTTGCCGTCATAGGCGACAACAGGAAATTTCTCTCGGCGCTAATCGTGCCCGCCTTTGCGTCGCTGGAGGCCTGGGCGAAGGAAAATAACATATCCTTCGAGAGCCGAAAGGATCTGATAGGGAACGCGGAGGTTATCAGTCTCTATGAGAAGGAAATCGGGGAAAACATGAAGGACTGGGCCCGGGTGGAGCAGATAAGGAGGTTTAAGCTCATGGAGAACGAATGGTCCCAGGATACGGATGAGCTGACCCCGACGATGAAGCTGAAAAGAATGGTTGTCAACAAGAAGTATTCTACCCAGATCGAAGAAATGTACGTCGAATAAACGTAGCAGGACTTTGAAAAAAATTAAAGGAGGCGACTTCGGCCGCCTCCTTTAATGCTGCTGAGTTTTATATTGACAACCAGTCTCTTTAAGTGTTACCAGCTCACGTCTATTTTTATTTTCTTAAGAGGATACAGATGTCGGTGCGAAACCTTATTAACATCATCATAATTAGCGAGTTCCTTATATGGGAACGCCTATGTGCGATCTGATGATGGAATAAGTTTCCGAGAAGAGTAAAAAATCGAAAATCCGTTATCAGGTCTGCTGATAGCGGATTTTTTTATTTCCGGAGGTAGAAAGCAATGGAGAGGTCGGATGTATTGATCTACGATACCACCTTGAGGGACGGTACGCAGGGGTACCAGATAAGCTTTTCCGCGGAAGACAAACTGCGCATAGCCAGGAAACTGGATGAGGCCGGGTTCCATTATATAGAGGGTGGGTGGCCGGGTTCAAATCCCAGGGACATGCGTTTTTTCCAGATGGCCGGGGAAGTTGAGTTCAAATACGCCAAACTTGTAGCGTTTGGCAGCACGAGAAGGCCCGACCTGTCACCTGATGAATGTCCCAACATTCGGGCGTTGCTCGAGGCCAATACAGACGTTGTAACCATTTTTGGGAAGAGCTGGGATCTTCACGCGACGGAAATCCTTGGAGTTTCGCTGGATGAAAATATTTCGCTGATCAGTGATTCTATCCGGTATCTTAAGTCGAAGGGTAAAGAGGTGATCTATGACGCGGAGCATTTCTTTGACGGATACAAAAATAATACCCAATACGCGATCAAGACAATACAGGCGGCTCTGGACGCAGGCGCCGACAACATAGCCCTCTGTGATACCAATGGAGGAACTCTCACGTGGGAGTTGACCGAGATTTTTAAAGATGTACTGTCTCTAATCCCTCCGGAACGTCTCGGAATTCACGCGCACGATGATTGCGGTCTGGCGGTGGTCAATTCACTTTCCGCTGTCATGCTCGGGGTTTCAATGGTTCAGGGAACGGTAAACGGGTATGGTGAGCGATGCGGGAATGCCGATCTGATTTCTGTTATAGGCAATCTTAACCTGAAAATGGGAATGAGGTGTCTTCCGGAGTCATCAATCCGAAATCTAACCAGTCTTTCGCGTTATATCAGCGATGTTGCCAATACGCCCCATGTCAAGTCGAAACCATTCGTCGGCAGCAATGCATTTGCCCACAAAGGTGGAGTGCATGTAAGCGCTATTTTGAAAAATCCAGCAGCTTATGAACACACAGATCCTGAGCTCATGGGAAACAGGCGCAGGGTGATCGTGTCGGATCTTTCAGGCAGGAGCAATATCAAACATAAGGCAAGAGAACTGGGCATCGATCTTGGCAATGACAGCGGTGTGAGCAAAAGAATTGTCCGGGAAATAAAAAAGATGGAAGATGAAGGGTATCAGTTCGACACTGCTGACGGCTCTCTTTCGATCTTGATGAAGAGGGCGATCGGCAGCCTCAGAGAACCCTTCTCCCTTGAGTCTTTTCGTGTGATAGATGAGAAGACCAAGGATAATTTTTCCTGCTCTCAATCTACGATAAAGATATCCGTGGATGGAGAACATGAAATTACCGCCGCCGAGGGAAACGGACCTGTCAACGCTCTGGATAATGCACTCAGAAAAGCATTGAGCAAATTTTATCCCCAGATCAGCGAAATGCACCTGATAGACTTCAAGGTAAGGATACTTGAGGAAACCGACGGAACGGCGGCGAAGGTTCGCGTTCTACTGGAATCGCGTGATGACAGTGAGGAGTGGACTACTATCGGAGTGTCTGAAAACATTATCGAGGCAAGCTGGCACGCGCTTGTTGACAGTATGCAGTATAAACTGAGTAAGGATAATGAAAATGGGTGAGTGACTATATTAAATTCTTAGCTCGACTCTCTTCTCCAACTAAACAGGGGGAGAACCAATCATGTAGATACAGAAAAGAGCACATTCAGATCGAATATGCTCTCCCTGGTTAATGATATTTTAGAAAATCCCGTGCCATGTTCATTTCCTGACTAAAAACTTACAGTCAGGCCGACATAGGGTCCTTGAAATTCTATATCGACATAGATATCGCTTACGTCGTCCACATCGAGCTTCATGATTTTATAACCAGCATGAATGTCAATGAAAGGAAACGGAGTTAGGGAAATATCGGCCAGTGCCTCATAGAAAATACTGCCGGAATAGCCGATCCCTGTCACTTTTGCCCTTGCCTCAAGAATATCGGCAAGTATGCCGATATGTGCCCCTACGCCAACCATTGGTATAGGAATACTGAAGGTTTCAGTTTTATCATAGAGCGAAGATCTCAGCCTCACTTCACCGTCAAGATATTTGACTTTGCCAATAACGCCGAGGGAAAAACCTGCGAGAAGGTTCTCCATATCCAGCAGGTCATACTGGTATTCGAGATCAATCATAGTTAAATCGAGGTCCGACTGGACAGGCGTGCTGGTAGCAAAGGTTTGACCCATAAAAGTGATAGGTTTGGAAATGGTTTTTTCGCCTGAATAATCGGCTTTTGTGTACATAAGGCTTATATGGTGACTTCCTATTCCTCCAAAAACCTCCACAGATGGATAACTCTCGTTACCGATACCGAGGTCATCCTCAGCATTGATGCTCGTACCGACAACAGAACTGTTATCAACCCTGACTTCGGCTGAAAAATCAGGGAACCAGTAGTAACCCCTGGCCCCTATTTCAAAGGCATTCACCGGCACAACAAATGCCAGCATAAAAGCCAGAACAGCAAAAATACCCAACACCCTGATATTTCCCTTTTTCATGCTCTCGTCCTCCCTTTTAGAATCCGTTATATTTTTCATTGTACTCTCATCCTTCGATAATGCATCGTTATCTACGCTTTCTAAGCATAATGTTATTGTGGAATATTGTAAAGTCTTTTCATCACAAAACATTTGAAACTGCGCTTGCAATAATGCTGAAAATATATATGATGAAAACATATTTCTGTAACCTGAAAGGAACAGACTCACATGTTGACATTCGCAGAGGAATTAATCCTTTTGGCCCTGGATGACACAACCGGCAAGTTTCGTCACACATCGAATGCCAAATTCGAACTTGTTCTTGTCGGCGCCATGTTGATGAATTTGGCCCTGATGGACCGCATTGATACGGATTTGGAAAACCTCATTACGATTGACAGTTCAAATACGGGCGACGTACTCTTTGATCGTATTCTCAGCTTGTTGTCGGCATCTCCAGGCATCCGGGACACCGATTACTGGATCCAGAGAGTACGTCTGGAAATTCCCAATCTACGCGAGTTGTTGATTCAGCAACTCGTAGCCAAGGGTATTCTCAAAAAGCAGGATCAAAAATTCTTATGGGTTTTCAACCTGCGACGATATCCCGTACTCGACAACACCGAACAAAAAGAAGTGAAAACTCGAATACGGGATATAGTGTTGAGTGATGATATTCCTGATCCTCATGATATTGTTCTTATCTCGCTTATCACTTCCTGCGGTCTCTTGAGGGAGGTATTCACAAAAGAGGAACTGAAGGAAACGGAAAAAAGAATTTACCAGATTGCCCAGATGGATCTTATCGGACAAGCCGTCTTCCAGTCGATTGTTCAGGAAATTGTAACCAGCGCCGGGCACCTGGCCTATTAGTATATTTGCCCGCTGTTCCCCGCCGTTTAGAAAACGTGTATTTGTCTTCATTAACTCCAGCTAATCGCGCGATGAACCTTTTGTATTGACTTAAAAGGGTTAGAATGTTAGTGGGATGTCCGCTTTTGTAGTTAATGAAATGCAGGCAGGAAAAAACGATATGCTGGATATAAAGTTAATAAGAGAAGACATTGACCTTGTCAGGGCAAAACTGGAGGAGAGAGGGGATGCCATTGATCTGGATCAGTTCTCAGCGATGGATCGGAAAAGGAGAGACATCCTTCAGGGAGTGGAGACCCTGAGGAGCGACAGGAACAGCGTATCAAAAGAGATAGGAAAAAGAAAGAAGAACGGAGAAGACGCATCCGAACTTATCGCTAAGATGGGAAGTGTATCCTCCAGGATAAAAGAACTGGACGAATCGCTCAAAGAGATCGAAGCGCAGTTGAACGGTCTTATAATGACGATACCCAACATACCTCATGAGTCGGTTGTCTGTGGAACAGGAGACGAAGACAATCCCGTGGTAAGACAGTGGGGAGAAAAACCGCAGTTTGATTTTGATGCCAGACCGCACTGGGATATAGGTGAAGATCTGAATATACTGGATTTTGCCTGCGGGGCCAAGATAGCTGGCGCGCGGTTTACCGTTTATCGAGGCGCCGGAGCTCTGCTGGAAAGGGCGCTGATAAACTTCATGCTTGATCTCCATACGACGGAGCATGGTTATACAGAGATACTAACCCCATTCATGGTGAACAGCGAAAGCATGACGGGTACGGGACAGCTTCCCAAATTCGAAGAGGACCTTTTCAAGATCGAGGGTACGGACTATTATCTGATTCCCACGGCGGAGGTCCCCGTCACCAATATACACAGGGATGAGATACTGGATGAAAAGGATCTGCCTGTTGGTTATGTTGCCTATTCCGCGTGTTTCCGCGCGGAAGCGGGTTCTTATGGGAAGGATACGCGGGGGTTGATACGGCAGCACCAGTTCAACAAGGTGGAGATGGTTAAATTTGCCAGGCCGGAAGAATCGTATGATGAACTGGAGAAATTGACAGCAAACGCCGAAGAGGTCCTTAAGAGACTTGGCATTCATTTTCGGACCGTCAATCTGTGCACGGGTGATCTTGGGTTTTCCTCCGCGAAGACTTATGACCTGGAGGCTTGGCTACCCGGACAGGATACGTACAGAGAGATATCCTCCTGCAGTAATTTTGAAGCATTCCAGGCACGCAGGGCACGCATAAGGTTCCGGCGCGAGGGGAACTCAAAGGTTGAGTTCGTTCATACACTTAACGGTTCAGGTCTCGCCATAGGGCGGACAGTGGTGGCGATACTGGAAAACTACCAGCAGAAGGACGGAAGTGTAATTGTTCCTGATGTGCTGAGACCTTATATGAATGGGGTTGACAGGATAGTTCGGAATAAGTAGAGTAACCAATGCAAAACCGGAGGGATGGCCGAGAGGTCGAAGGCGGCGGTCTTGAAAACCGTTAACCGAAAGGTTCGCGGGTTCGAATCCTGCTCCCTCCGCCATATAAACTCAGATTCAGAAGCGGAGAGATGGCTGAGCGGCTGAAAGCGATCGCCTGCTAAGCGATTGTACGCCCCAAAAGGTGTACCGGGGGTTCGAATCCCCCTCTCTCCGCCAGATTTGTATTGTGCGCCCATGGCTCAGCTGGATAGAGCGTCGGACTACGAATCCGAAGGTCGAAGGTTCGAATCCTTCTGGGCGTACCATATAATTTAAAATGGGGTCAGGTCTTGCTTTTTGCCTTTCCTGATACTTTCTGCGTCTGAGGTTATACATAAGGAGTAGGGGGGTATTCCCCTTAGAGGATAAGATTATAACATGGAGGAATTCAATGGCGTCAAAGGATAAAGTTGCAAGGGATACCCAGAAGACTTACTGGGAAGGTGAACTAAGCCATCGTCTGGGGGTCCTGAATGAAAGTGGTCTCGAACGGGAGAAAATCGTAAAGGATACTTCTGTCAGAAAGATAAGAGCCGAGTTAAGGAAGATTGGTGCAAGGCTTGCCGTTATAGACAAGAAGAATAAGAAAATAGAGGAAATGGCAAGAATCAAGGCCGAGAAGATGTCCATCCCCAAGGAGAAAAAAGCCACGAAATCAAAGGGGGAAGAAGAATCTGCTGAGGAGAGTAAACGCCAGCAGAAGCTGAAGAAGAAAATGGATAAAAAAGAAGAAAAGAAACAGGCCAAGGAGTAAGGAAAGATCAGATCCGGCCATCTTCAACATAACCGGATATGATATGTTCTCTGGTCGCTGTGTCCTGATTTTCCGGGGCTATTTCCCCCCAAGTTCCTTCGATTTTTTTGTTGCGGCTTCCACGGCCGCCGCAAGAGTCTCCCTGATTTTTCCGGCATTGAGTGCCGCTATGCCCTCTATTGTAGTGCCGCCCGGGGATGTTACCATGTCGGTGTGCTGAGCCGGTGTTTTGTCTCCCTTGAGGCAGAGCTTCGCCGCGCCGAGCATAGTCTGGGCCGCGAGCTTTAACGCGGTATCGGCTTCAAGCCCCTGGCTGATGCCCGCGTTTGCAAGTGCCTCTATGATAATAAATCCATAGGCGGGTCCGCTTCCGCTCAGACCGGTAACCGCGTCTATATGATCCTCTTTCACAACGACTGTTATCCCCACTGAATCGAATATCCGTCGGGCCGTGGCCATGTCGCTGTCCGTAGTGTTCTTTCCGCCCGCAAGGGCTGCCGCGCCTTCACCTATGATGGAAGGTGTGTTCGGCATGACTCTTACTATACGGGTTCCTTCGCCCGTGCGTTCTTCTATAAATTTGAGGGTAATGCCAGCCGCGATGGATATGACGAGCCTGTCCGCAACGGTATCAGAAATATCCCTCAATACCGCTTCCATGTTCTGGGGTTTTACTGCCAGGATAACGATGTCGGAAGTCTCTATGGCTTTTGCAATGTCATCCGACACGGATACATTGTGTTTGTTGCTGAGGTACTCAAGCCGTTCCCTTCGTATATCATGTACAGTTACAGCCTCCGCATCCGCCAGCCCGCTCGAAATAATCCCCCCGGCTAATGCCTCTCCCATGTTTCCCCCGCCTATGATGCATATCCTCTGTTTTTGCATTTTAGTTGGACAGCCTCCATGTTCGCATATTGCGCAAGATAACTCATGCTCCGGGAAGTATAACCAGTTCCACTTTTCCAGGAACATTAATCTTGACTTTTAACATAGCAATCATTATTCATAGCCTATTTTAATGTAAAGGGGAAGATATGTTTGTATTTGGAAATTTCATAGAGGCAATTGCCAGGATAATTGACATGGGGCTTACTTTGTATATGTGGCTCATCATTATAAGGGCTTTGATTTCCTGGGTGAATCCCGATCCATATAACCCGATAGTCCGATTCATACATCAAGCTACTGAGCCTGTACTTTTCCAGGTCAGGAGATTGATTCCGCTGAAAGGTCTCGGCATGGATTTCTCTCCGATTATTATAATACTCGTTATTGTGTTTTTGCAGAGTTTTCTTGTAAAAACAATGTTGCAGATTGCGGTCAATTTCAGATAAATAAAAGGCGCCTGCTTATGAAGATTATGCCTTTTGACATCGATGTGCGTATTCAGATTCTGAATACGGGGAGCAAGAGGGCGACATGATCCCGGTCGGTGAGACGACATCTGGTGTTGTATTTAATATCAGGGTTATTCCACGTGCATCCAGATGCGAACTTGCGGGCATCCAGGGTGATGCCCTGAAGCTGAGAATAACAGCTCCTCCTGTTGAAGGTGCGGCCAACAAAGAATGCGTTCGATTCCTTTCAGATATTCTGGGTGTAAAAAAATCTCAGATAACGATTATAGCCGGACACAGATCTAAAAATAAAAAAGTTTCAATTTCAGGAATAAACAGGAAAGACATAGAGGCGCTTGTGTAGAAGAATGAACACAAAAACTTATTCTTCCGCTAACCGATCAGAAATCCACAACTTGTTTTAGCTGCACTTCGGGATAGATCTGCCCCGCTTTTGGCGGCATGGAGTTGTACACCCATTCTATATCTATCGTACCCAGTTTTATTCCACAGTATCGCCCTGTGCCCGTGAATGTTCCGCGTATCAGGATATCCTCCATGTCCATGGTAAGACCGAACACTGCCACGCACGTCCCTTTCTTTATCGCGTCCAGTTCTTTTCCGTAGGCTGCTGTGGAAAAAACTAGTCGGCGACTGTCCGACGCTTTGCACTGTATCAGGGGAATAATGCAGGGAAATCCGTCATCATCTACCCAGGCAATAAACTTCAGAGAGTCCAACTTATTGAAGAGCGCTTCTCCCCAGGGTCTCAGTATCTGCTCTCCCGCGTCTGTCTTTGCGCCCGATTTCGCGGTCCAGGTAAGCAGAGACGCGAGACCGATATTCAACAGTGGCAGCTTTTCTCTGCCATAAGTCTCCACGAGATCCATGTAGTACACGGTGTGTATGCCGAAGTAGGCATTGTACCTGAACATGGGTTTTTTGTTGAACATCTCATAGTCTTCCCCCTCTTTAGCAAGGTGAGTCCAGGTGGCTTTCCCCCTCCAGAGCGACTTGTCGAGAGTCATAATGAGAAAAGCTGCGTGGGGATTTGTCCTGACGTTCTTCTTGCTCAAGCCTTCAGAAAACTGAGCCCAGATAACCTGTGTCGGGGTTTTTGCCTGGAGGGCGGTGATCAGGGTTATGTGAGGAAGGCCTTCTGGATTTATCGTCGCGATTAATCCAACCTTTGCCTCCGGTTCAAATTCTTTCATGTCATTGATTTCGAATTCTCTGAATAACTTCATCTATTCTCAACCTCCATTTTTGTCGGTCCGCTCCAGGGTAAAATAGGGTAAAATAGGGACACTTCCCGTATTAAATGGCCTTTGGTTTTTTTGGGCGACCGGCTTTACCCGGCAGTATCTTCCGGCAAAGCTTGGTCTCCAATCCCGCAATGAATGCTTTACTTCCCAGAGGCCGACCAGTAGATGTTTTTGTCCTGATCTTTTCATCCATCACTGGATCTTGCTGCATCAGGAATATTTTGTAAGTTCCCCGATCTTTTTCGTCAAACCACCCCTTACCCGTAACCAATTCATCGCCTTGCCCACTAATATGCGCCCGGCAACTCGACCAAGGGTAGCCTTCAGGTCGTTCCACCAGCGCTGATTTCACAGGATTTTTCTCGATGTATCTTGCCACGGCCCATAAATAGGACTCGGTATCAACGATAGTTGAAAAAAAACGGTTCTGCCATAAACGACCGCTACGTTTGTATTTCCGATTGACATGCTGCGTATATAGGAGGTTTGTCCTGCCGATACATCGGGACAATGATCCCTCATCGGCGGGAACGGCCAGGATGTGCACATGATTAGTCATCAAGCAATAAGCCCAGATATTAACGGTTAATTTTTCACAGTAGTCCTTCAGCAATGACAAATACGTGGTTTTGTCTTCATCATCAAAAAAGACATCGGCGCGGTTATTGCCTCGTTGGGTAATGTGATGCGGATAATTGGGGGCTATGATGCGAGCGATTCTCGGCATGAATGTAGCTTTACCCTGATCCTCACCAATCGTCAAGTATTAATACGGGAAGTGTCCCTAGTTTTCTCCATTTAACTTGACACACAAGAGGGGGTATAATACGCTTTGCGTCCCAGAAGGAAGTTCTTATCAATATTTCAACGTGGAAGTGGGAATGGGAATGCAGTTGGTCAGTGCAGGGCAAGTTTTCGACATTGGGCGAACATGGGTAGACACAAAAAACAAAGCTAAATCTATATTATTCCTCACCATTTCTTTTTTCCTTACCTTCTCTTCCATAGCCTTCTCCGCCTCCACCCTCCCCACCGGCGGCGACATCACGGCCGGAAGCGGCTCCATAAACCAGACAGAAGCCGACATGACCATAAACCAGACATCGCAGAACATGGTGATCGACTGGCAGGGATTTTCCATAGGAGTGGACAACAGCGTCACCTTCGAGCAACCATCCGCAACATCAGCAGTCCTCAACCGTGTAGTGAGCAGTGAAATATCAAATATACAGGGCGCGCTGAAGGCCAACGGAAGGGTATTCCTCATCAACCCCAACGGGGTTCTCTTCAGCAATACCGCCTGTATCAACGTGGGCGACCTCGTAGTATCCACCCTCAACATCAGCAACGAAGAGTTTGTGTCGGGCAACTATGACTTCAATGGAAACAGCCCGGGGCAGATCATCAACAGGGGTGACATAAACGCACTCGACGGCGGCTATGTCGTCATGATCGCCGCCAGGATAGAGAACACCGGAAATATCACCGCTAACAGTGGTGGTGTCCTCCTGGGTTCTGGAAGCAGGGTCGTCCTGGATCTTGGGGGTCCAGTGAAGCTGAAAGTCGAAGAGTCCGCCATAGACGCCCTCATCCAGCAGGGCGGAGCAATAAGAGCAGATGGTGGTCTGGTCTACATCTCTGCAAAGGCAGCGGGAGACCTGACATCCACGGTCATAAACCACACAGGTATCACCGAGGCCAGGACTCTTGCCACGGGTGAGAATGGCGAGATCTACCTCCTCGGCGACATGGAAAATGACCGCATAGCAGTAAGCGGAACTCTTGACGCCTCCGCTCCAAATGGTGGAGACGGAGGGTTCATAGAGACCTCCGCGGCGAAGGTGAAGATAGAGGACGACGTTCATGTGACCACAAAGGCCGAAGATGGCGAGACGGGCACATGGCTTATAGACCCCAACGACTTCACCATTGCATCCAGCGGAGGGGACATGACGGGAACCTTGTTGAGTACTAATCTTTCCGGTGGCAATATAGAGATTCTGAGCAGCTCAGGTTCTTCTGGTACCAACGGCGATATCTTTGTAAACGACTCGATAACCTGGGATGCCAACAAGCTAACGCTGAACGCTTGGCGCAACATCGAGATCAACAGTGAACTCTTCGGCTCGGGGTCTGCGCAACTTGCCCTGTACTATGGTCAGGGAGCTGTTGCTGCTGACAATACCTCTACCTACAGCATCAATGCACCCGTCAATCTGCCTGCCGGGGAAAACTTTTCCACCAGATTGGGCAGTGACGGCGTGGAAAAGACCTACTATGTCATCACTGAATTGGGAGACGCAGGTTCAGCAACGGGCGAGGATCTTCAGGGAATGTCCGGCGGCCTGGCCGGGTACTACGCCCTCGGATCCGATATCGACGCATCCGACACCGCAACCTCTGAATGGGGCGCCGGGGGTTTCGATCCCATCGGCTACGCCTCCTATAAATTCACCGGCAACTTCGACGGCCTCGGTCATACGATCACAGACCTATACATCAACCGTCCCTCAACCAGACTCGTCGGACTCTTCGGAGACACAGACGCTGCGGACATCCGGAATGTTGGTCTTGAGGGAGGCAGCGTCACCGGCAACAGCCTTGTCGGCGGCCTGGTTGGGGACAACTACAACAACAGCACCGTCAGCAACTCCTACGCCACGGGCAGCGTGACTGGCGACGATTATGTCGGCGGCCTGGTTGGGCGCAACCAGGACAGCAGCACCGTCAGCAACTCGTACGCCACGGGCAGCGTGACCGGCGTCGAGCATGTCGGCGGCCTGGTTGGGAACAACGACGACAGCAGCACCATCAGTGATTCCTACGCCACGGGCAGCGTCACCGCCACAGACACCGTCAACAATCGTGTTGGCGGCCTGGTTGGGAACAACGACGACAGCAGCACCATCAGTAATTCCTACGCCACGGGCAGCGTTGACGGCACGGGTAACCTTGTCGGCGGCCTGGTTGGGTACAACTACGACAGCAGCACCATCAGCAACTCCTACGCCACGGGCAGCGTGACCGGCGACGAATATGTTGGCGGCCTGGTTGGGTACAACTACAGCAGCGTCACCGTCACAAACTCCTACGCCACGGGGGCTGTTGAAGGTACAGGCGACTACGTCGGCGGCCTGGTGGGGTACCACGTATCCGGCACCATCACAAACTCCTTCTGGGACAAGGAGACCACGGGGCAGACGACAAGCGCGGGTTCTTTAGCTGCCTTCGGCAAGACCACCGAGGATATGAAGAAGGAAGCAACCTATGAGAATTGGGATTTCACCGGTATTTGGTGGATAGACGAGGGCAACACTTACCCTCTCCTGCGCAGCTGCCAGACCCCGGTCACCTTGACCGCCGTAGACAGCAGCAAGGTCTACGACGGGGCGTCTTATTCCAGTTGGAGCTACACCGCATCATCTTCTTCATACAATGAGGGGAAAGTTAGCGGTACAGCCGAATACGGCGGCGTGGCCCAGGGAGCAATCAACGTCGGCAGCTACACTCTTACTCTTGGCGGTCTTTTCTCCAACCAGTACTACCTGATAACGTTGGTTAACGGCACACTGGACATAACCTCCAAGGCCCTGACACTGTCTGCGACAGCAGCAAACAAGGACTACGATGGAAACACCACAGCCACCGTTGCGGGTTATGGTCTGAGCGGTTTTGTGGGGGCGGAAACCGTCACCGCCAGCAGCACGGGCGCCCTCTTTGATACCAAGGACGCCGGAGACGACAAGACGGTCACCATCGCCGGAATAACCCTGGCTAATGGAGACAACGGCGGTCTTGCATCCAACTACAGCGTGGCCGGGAACACAACGGCGACTGCTGACATAACCTCCAAGGCCCTGACACTGGATGCGACAGCGGACAACAAGGTCTACGATGGAAACACCACAGCCACCGTTGCGGGTTATGGTCTGAGCGGTTTTGTGGGGGCGGAAACCGTCACCGCCGGCAGCACGGGAGCCCTCTTTGATACCAAGGACGCCGGAACGGACAAGACGGTCACCATCGCCGGAATAACCCTGGCTAATGGAGACAACGGCGGTCTTGCATCCAACTACAGCGTTGCCAATAGCGCAACGGCGACTGCTGACATTACCTCCAAGGCCCTGACACTGGCTGCGACAGCAGCAAACAAGGACTACGATGGAAACACCACAGCCACCGTTGCGGGTTATGGTCTGAGCGGTTTTATTGGAACGGAAACCGTCACCGCCAGCAGCACGGGAGCCCTCTTTGATACCAAGGACGCCGGAACGGACAAGACGGTCACCATCGCCGGAATAACCCTGGCTAATGGAGAATACGGCGGCCTTGCATCCAACTACAGCGTTGCCGGAAACACAACGGCGACTGCTGACATAACGGCAAGACCTGTCAATGTTATGGCTGACTCTAAAACGAAAGAGGAGACGGAAATAGATCCTCCCCTTACATACCAGGTCGAAGCGCAAACCGGTGATCGTGGCCTGGTAACGGGTGAGAGCCTCATAGGTGCCCTTATTCGTGTGATCGGGGAAACATCCGGTATCTACGAGATACAGCAGGGGACGGTAGTCGACGCGGAAAATCTGAACTACGAAATCAGTTATACTCCGGCCGATCTGATGATCACCGAAAAAAATGATGGTGTACCTGAGGCATTGAGAATATCTATTCTGAATGTTCGGAATCTAGCGGCGCGCACAGGTTCCGGGTATGGCGGGTACAACAACAGCAGCATCAGCAACTCTTACGCCGCAGAAAGCGGTCACGTAAATGGCGAGATCAACCTTCCTGAGGCTGTAAGACTGTGGCTCAACAGTAACCCCGATTGACCCCTGAGCAGGA
>Ga0222665_1000285_pt1 | contig 34092 bp, 26 predicted proteins | sample AntAcemetagen653_FD_179853 | JGI IMG/M metagenome (GOLD analysis project Ga0222665, IMG submission 179853) | Saline water microbial communities from Ace Lake, Antarctica - #653 | ecosystem: Environmental > Aquatic > Non-marine Saline and Alkaline > Saline | place: Antarctica: Ace Lake...
TGCTGGGCCACTAATGCCAAGTATTGGCCATTTTTGAAAATGCCTTGCCTGGGCAAATTGCACCAGGTTTTGTATGCTGTCGATGTATGCAAAAATTGAAGTAGTATCCAGCATAGTCTGCCTGTAAGCTTCATAAGTACATCGAAGTTCGTTGGCAAAAGTGCTGTCTTGCAATAAGCGAATATACCAGCCACATGAATAGTTATCGGTAGGGCAATCGTTGATATGATGTGCCCACCCTGATCCATCGGTATTTTCAAAAATCGAACAGGTAGAAAGAGTTTTCCAGGCCCAATCGAAGTCCCAAACCGGGCCTGCCTTTAATTTACCCCCATTAGAAAATTTATCTTTATTAAAAAATACACTTTTCTTAAAGCCATCATTATTACGTGATAATTCATTGATAAGGAAATAATCGATGAAAGATGGTACATCGAGATATTTGCGATACCCTGTAAGCGGATCCATAAAATTCTGGCTGTAGAGTCTGGTTTCAAGGCTATCAACAAATGCAGCAATATATAATTTCTGAGGTTCATTAATTATATCAGCTTTAGGATACTTATAAACAAAATGCACATCAAATTCAGGATGATCAATCGGTGAAAAGTTTGACTGGAAACTGTTTGCCGCATTCCAATAATTTTGCTCAAGAATATATCCTCCGGTAAGTTCATCCCCCAGGGTGTCCGACGGAAGCAACTTTGCAATATCAACCCGATTATTATCACGTTTTACTTTCTCACCAAAAACATAAATGCCCTTGTAAACACTATCAACAAGCACTTCACACAAGCTGGAACGTATGCTGTAATTACCCATCTCTTCAAAAAGTTTAAAAGCCAGTGTATTGCGAATAAGTGCTCGATCGTTGAAATTTGACAACAATACCCAATCATTCTCCGGTGGCATACCCAAAATTGAAACATTGTTGTTTGAGCCTGACTCGGTGCGGGTTTCGAGACCGTATGGAGTTTGAGGATAACCGGCTGACGTGGCACCCCGGATTTCAATTCCAATATTTCCACTATAAATATTTGAACTGTCGTTTAAATAAGTAACACTACCAAATCCATTGTATTTTATATCCATGAGGGCGTCGATTTTTGTATCCTCAACAATGGTTTGCCCAAGGGTGTTAATCATAACAATTGGAAGTTCAGAACTCTCAAACACTACTGTTCCTAAATCGGTAACACAAAGCTGAAACGAACCTGTTGCACCGCCATAACCCCAAATCTGGATATAAAGATCCTGCTCTGGTTCAAGTTCGTATAACGTGAGGAAGGAATAATAGCCATTGCCCCCATCATCATCGCAACCTAAAAGCTGAAGATTTGTACATGTTGTATCTGTCCAAACGGCTATACCTGTATCCGTTAAATCACCATTATCGGTAACAAAGCTAATATTACCGGATAGGGGTGCCGCCATTGTAAACCAAATGTCGGAACCCTGAAAATTAGAACATCCCGGAATAAATTCCGTGCCCGGCATACCATTATTATTTACTACAATACAACCTGTATCGACAGGTATAGCTGCACATGGATGACCACCGGGAACCATTGTGCTGTCACAATCAAGGATTGAAGAAAAAACAAGGCCTGTCTGTGGATTGGGGCCATCAGCGAAAACCTGATTCCACCCCGGATCGTATAACTGGTAGGTATTTTCTCCCTCATATTCGCCAGGAGTATAGGATAGTTCCAGCAAATCACCCTCATTGATCTCAATTTCGGCAATGCTTACAAAGTTCAATGCCGAAAAATTCCCAACCAATCCTTCATTAACAAATACTGTAACGTAAGCACCATTCCATCCATCGCCATAACTATCGTGCATGCTTAAAGTGTAAGTGCAAGCCATCAATTGATAGGGCATAGAGTTAAAAAGAATTATAACAACAAGTAATAAATTTTTAAAGTCATACCTGGTGAATTGCTTGCTTGTCATATACTTTATTTTTTAATTGAAGGATCAAATAATTTTATTTATCCACAAATCTAAGACAAATTGAACAAGGTTCAACAAGTTCACTTAATATTTGTAAATACTCTATTGGTTTTTGTTTCTGCTCAAGCTTTTTTTCAAATTTTTAAATTCAGGAACAATGACTATTGCACGTTCCACAGGTTAAACTACTTTTTTTCTCATATCATTAAATTTTAAATTGTTATATTTGCAGATATACGAATTTGTAAATAATAATTATTGAAATATTTTTTAAAAGCAATCCTGAAGGGATTTAGTTCAATACACGGTTATAGTGCAAACCCTTCGGGATACGCACCACCGCAACCATTAGTGGTAATGAACAAAACACTTAAATAGCCTATGAAAATATATATCAAATACATGGTGAGTCTCAGATGCAAGATGATGGTTAAGAAGGAGCTTGAGAAACTCGGCATACTATATAAAATGATAGATCTTGGCATGGTAGAAACCTTTGAAAATATTGATGATGAACAATGGGAAAAACTAAAAAAGAATTTACTCAAATCAGGGCTTGAATTGCTGGATAATAAAAAAAGTATTTTAATTGAGAAAAAAAATAATATAAAAAGGTATTCAAAAAAAAGCTGGCAGAAAGCCATAACTGCAAAGCTAGAAAAATTGCAATCATCATCTACAATATGATTGTCAAAAAAGAAACATACAATCCTCCTGAACTTTACCTGTTTCTTGATCAAAAAAGAAAACAAATTACTCACATTAGAACAAAAGTTACTAAATTTAGCATTAATCCTGATGAACTCGGTATATTCTCAAGACCAGAATATGAAGCAAAATATCTTGCAAGAATTGCCATAGATAATCAAGAGGTTACTTAACTTTTGTCAGAATTAATAAAATAATTTGCATTTCTCGAATTTTTTTTTAATATAGACCACAATATTTATAATTTAAAAAGATTATTTTTTATGGTTCTAACAAAAGTATTTAATTTAAGAAACAAACCGAATTTAAAAGAAAAAAGTGATTTGATTGACTTCTTATTTGAAAACTTGCAAGAATATGGAGACCCAAAACCTGATATTGAAAAAGCTGTTAATTATGCATTAAAAGAAACAACTTCTTTTGGTGGATTTATTTTAGTATCATATTTAGAGAATGAGATTTCAGGTATAGTTGTAGTTAATCAAACAGGGATGAAAAATTATATTCCAGAAAACATCTTAGTTTATATTGCAACACATAAAAATCACAGGGGAAAAGGGATAGGAAAAGAATTAATGCAAAAAACTATTGAACTGGCAGAAGGGAATATAGCATTACATGTAGAGCCAGATAATCCTGCACGGTATCTTTATGAAAAAGTGGGATTTATTAGTAAGTATTTAGAAATGCGTTTAATTAAACACTCGGGTAATTAATATTCCCTTTACTTAAAACATTAAGTAGCATAGGTTCAGTAAATTAAATCTATACTACTTTTTAAATTTCATATTATGCACTTTATCGACATATTAGTTTTTATTATCTATTTCACTGTAATGCTTGGAGTAGGCATCTACTTTTTTAGGAAAAACAAAAATGTTGAAGATTACTATGTTGGAGGAAGATCGTTAGGGAGTTGGCATATTGGATTATCTGTGGTGGCCACAGATGTGGGTGGAGGATTTTCAATTGGGCTTGGAGGATTAGGATTTACAATTGGACTTGCAGGGTCATGGATGCTCTTTACGGGCTTAATCGGAGCCTGGCTAAGTGCTGTAGTATTAATTCCAATCGTCAGCAAACTTTCCAGAAAACATAAATTTTTTACTTTTCCTCAAATATTCGAACATTTTTACAATGGCAAAGTTGCATTGATAGCAGGGATTATTTCGGCCATTGGTTATATTGGTTTTACAAGTTCTCAGTTATTGGCCGGCGCAAAGCTGGCATCAGCCACATTTGCGGAAATTGATTTTTTAACTGCACTCATAATTATGGGTGTAATCGCTGTTGTTTATACGGGAATTGGGGGCATGAAAGCCGTCATATATACTGACACCATACAATGGATCATCCTGATGTCAGGCCTTATATTTATCGGAATTCCCATTTCCTATTATGCAATTGGCGGAATCGATAACATTAGAGCAACCTTAGGACCTGAATTCCTTTCTCTGGGAAATGTTCATTGGCAACAATTGGTTAACTGGGGAATTACCATCATCCCAATTTGGTTTGTTGGGATGACTTTGTACCAGCGCATTTATGCCGCTAAAAATGAAAAACAGGCCAGGAAAGCCTGGTTTATTGCAGGCTTGTTTGAATGGCCTTTGATGGCATTTATGGGTGTTACGCTGGGATTGTTTTCGAGGGTCGCTTTTGAAAACGGAATGTTTGCAGATATTGGTTATTCGTTAAGTGCAGGGATGGATCCTGAAATGGGATTACCGGTCTTATTAAATACAGTGTTGCCTGTAGGACTTATGGGACTGATGCTTTCGGCTTATTTTTCTGCAGTACTTTCCACCGCAGACAGTTGCCTGATGGCTGCTTCAGGAAATGTACAGACCGATATATTAAGCAAGTTTTTCAATTTCAAACAAGATCATAAAGCGCAATTACTGGCATCGCAAATCGTTACGCTCAGCATTGGAGTATTGGCGCTGTTACTGGCTTCGTATATGACCAATGTTCTTGAATTAATGCTCTATTCCTATGCCTTCATGGTTTCCGGTTTGTTTGTTCCTATTTTAGTTGCTTTGTATGGCAAAAAGCCCAATTCTTTGGCTGCCATTCTATCAATGATAATTGGAGGAACAACCACCGTAGCTTTGATTATATCAAATCTCAAATTACCCCTTGACCTGGATGCAAATATCTTTGGGATTACGGCTTCGGCATTTGTTTATTTTTCTGTAACTTTCATCCATAAAAAAGCAGCGAAATGATAACAAATATTATTGAGTTGAGGCATGAACTTCATAAACATCCTGAAGTTTCAAATAATGAATACAACACCTCAGAAAGGATTGTTCGTTTCCTGAATGATTTTTCTCCAGACGAAATTATTCATCTGGGTAAAACGGGAAAAGCCTTTGTTTTTAAAGGCAAGGATGCTGGTAAAACAATCATGTTCAGAGCCGAATTGGATGCCCTGCCTATATCGGAAAAATCCTCACTCCCCTATTCTTCTGTTCATCAAAATGTATCCCACGCTTGTGGACACGATGGTCATATGTCTATTTTGGCTGGTTTGGCTCAAAAAATAGCAAATGAACCACCAAGATACGGGAAAGTAGTTTTACTGTTTCAACCTGCTGAGGAGGTAGAGCAAGGAGCGAGAGATGTGCTTGAAGATGCTGCATTCGTAACTATTCAGCCAGACTATATTTTTGCGATTCATAATATTCCTGGCATAAAAAAACACAATATCGTGATAAAAAGCGGCAGTTTTTCCGCTGCGTCAAAAGGAATGACCATTAAACTTTTTGGTAAAACCGCTCATGCCGCTGAACCCGAAAATGGCATTAGTCCAGCAAATGCCATTTCCATAATTATTAATCAGCTTCACGAATTACAAGAAAATAAAAGCCTATTTAAAGATTTGGCATTACTAACCATCATTCATATCCAATTGGGTGAAATCTCTTTTGGGACATCACCAGGTTATGCAGAAATAAGAGTCACTTTGCGCTCTTTCGAAAATGAAGACATGAAGTTATTAACTGCTCATTCCGAGAAAATAATCAATGAAATTTCGAAAGCAGAAAATTTAGAATGCGAAATTTCCTATTCTGAAGAATTTCCTGCAAGTGTGAATAGCGATGAGTGTCTGCGCTATGTTGAAGAATCGGCAAGACAAAACAATTTAGAAATCGAATGCATTGAACAGCCCTTTAAATGGTCGGAAGATTTTGGGTATTATTCTCAACATTACAAATCGTGTTTATTTGGTTTGGGTTCAGGAATGTCACAGCCACCACTTCACAACCCTGATTTCGATTTCCCTGATGAAATAATTGAAAGCGGGATAAATATGTTTTATAGTATTTATAAGAAAATCAATTTACAAAATGACAGATAGTTCAGTAATAAACATCGACGAAAATTCCTTGCAAAATAACGTGGCCTTTTTAAAAAAGAAAATGGGAACGAAGGTTATCATATCGGCGGTTGTTAAAGCCAACGCTTATGGGCATGGTATCGAGCAAATTGTTCCTCTTTTTGAAAAACATGGGATAAATCATTTTTCGGTCTTTAGTTATGACGAAGCTATCAGGGTTTATAACAGCCTTTCAGAACACCAAACAATAATGATTATGGGTTGGATTGCTGATGCAGAATTAACTGATGCAATTGAAAAAGGAATTGAATTATATGTATTTAATATAGAACGACTACGATTAGCAATTGAATGCGCCAAGCAGCTTAACAAGAAAGTATGCATCCACCTCGAAGCAGAAACTGGAATGAACCGTTCGGGCATTAATGATGAGGGGTTAGTTAAGGCCATTTCTATCATTAAAGAAAATGAGCAATATGTAAATCTAGCAGGGTTTTGCACACATCTTGCAGGGGCAGAAAGCATTTCAAATCATTCAAGGATACAAAAACAGTTAAAAAAATATCATAAAATGTTAACTGTTCTGGAATCAAATGACATCAAACCAACCTATAAACACGTAGCAAATTCTGCAGCCGCCTTTATTTATCCAAAAGCAAGAATGGATATCGTGAGAATCGGCATCATGCTTTACGGGTTTTGGTCGAGCATCGAAGTTTTCATTCAGTATATCAACAATAAAACCAATAAAACCGACCCATTAGATCGAATTCTTAGTTGGAAAAGCCAAATCATGTCCATTAAAGAAGTTAAGTGTGGCGAATTTGTTAGCTATGGAATTTCGTATCTTGCACAAACAGACATAAAAACTGCACTTATCCCGATCGGATATGCATCTGGATACAGTCGTTCATTGAGCAATAAAGGCAGGGTCCTTATTCAGGGTCAAAGATGCAGTGTGATTGGAGTTGTAAATATGAATATGATTATTGCTGATGTTTCAAATGTAGCAAATGCAGAAGTTGGGAGTGAAGTGGTCATTATTGGGAAACAAAATGATTTGGAGATTAAAGTGAGTGCCTTTAGCGATATAAGTGATGAGCTTAATTATGAAGTATTGGCGCATTTATCTGGATTAATAAAACGAACTATTATTGAAAAAATATAATTATGGCATTTGTAACATTAGACATAAAGAAACTAAAATCTAATTTTGATTATCTCAACATTCTCTTTAAAAAAAACGGGATTGAATGGGCTATTGTATCAAAAATATTAAGTGGCAATAAAACATTTTTAACCGAACTGCTAAAATTTGATATCCACCAAATATGCGACTCTCGTGTGTCCAATTTGAAGGAAATAAAATCACTTAATCCTAAAATCGAAACTATTTATATTAAACCACCGGCAAAACGTTCAATATCAAGTGTTGTTAAATATGCAGATATTAGCATGAATACGGAGTTTGAAACGATTAAGTTTTTAGCGAAAGAAGCTAAAAAGCAAAATAAAACGCATAAAATCATAATAATGATTGAGCTGGGTGAGCTTCGGGAAGGTGTTTTAGGGGAAGACTTTATTGCTTTTTATGAAAGTGTCTTTAAATTGGAAAATATTAAAGTCGTTGGAATTGGCACCACCCTTTCTTGTTTGTATGGTGTTTTGCCAAATCACGATAAATTAATTCAGTTAAGTTTATATGAACAGTTGATTGAAGCAAAATTTGACAAGCAAATCCCTTACGTTTCAGGTGGTTCTTCGGTAACAATACCTTTGATTTTTCAAAACCTTTTACCTAAAGGAATAAATCATTTTCGTGTAGGTGAAACCTTATTTCTCGGAACAGATATTTACAATAATACCAAATTTAAGAAAATGCATGCTGATGTATTTAGCCTTTTTTGTGAAATTATTGAATTGATTGAAAAGCCAATGGTTCCCATAGGAGAAATGGGGACAAATGTAGAAGGAGAAAGTTTTAAGTTTGATGAAAACGACATTGGAGAAACATCATACAGGGCAATTATTGATCTCGGACTTCTTGATGTAGAAACAGACCATATTGAATTGGTTAATAAAAGCTTGGAAGTAACCGGAGCTAGTTCTGATATGATTGTCATTGATCTTCACGAAAACAAAAAGAAATATAAGGTCGGAGATTTGATTGAATTTAAGTTAGATTATTTGGGGATTATTAGAATAATGAATTCAAAATATATTGAAAAAAAGATAAAAAACTGATTATTCGGTCTGCATGGAGATCTTTTGAACATCAACAACTATTATGGGATGAAAAGGTTGAATCTTTGCAAAAAGAATATCCAAAAAAGCAATTAGAGGAAATTGAGGAGTTAGTTTCCTATTTCATTGCCCCCACAATGGAATCAATGCATTCAACCGGTGGTGCCGTAGATGCCTTAATATATGATTTGCAGGATGATTGCATAATGGATTTTGGAACGAATGAGGGGCTAATAATTAACCTTAATGATAAATGCTATCCATATCATCCATTTATTTCACCTCAAGCCAAGAAGAATAGAAAACTACTAATTGATTTATTTGAAGAAGAAGATTTTGTGGTTGACATAAAAGAGTACTGGCACTTTGATTATGGAAATGCGAGTTGGGCAGCAGAGAAAGGAGAAAATCACGCCTTCTATGGTATCTTAGAAGCCAACAATGCTCAGTATAACTCCCTTTAATAGATAAGGCATACTATATCAATTTTACTACTAAACATTATCGGATTTAAAGCTTTATCCATCCCTAAATAAGGTTGACCGTTTTTTTACTTTTTCTTCTCATATCATTAAATTTTAAATTATTATATTTGCAGATATAAGAATTTGTAAATAATAATTATTGAAATACTTTTAAAAGGTATCCTGAAGGGATTTAGTTCAACAATGTATAAAAATAATAGCCGAAATAGTTGTAAATTCAAAGGTTTTTGCCCGCTTAAAATTTCTTGTAATTTGACATTGATGAAGTACGCAATCGGCACTATTCTTATACTAACTGTTGGCAGTAATTAGACAAAATGAAGAACGTAATTGAAAAGTTAAAGGAACACAAAACTGAAATTGATTTGAGAAAACGATTTGAGTATAACTTTGATATTTCAACAGAAATTTTCAACCCTAGCGAAACTAAAGAACTAACTGAAACTCATAATCTATTTGATAGGAATGTTAAACTAAAATGGATATTAAAAAATAAGTATAACGGAAATTCTGAAACAAAAGATATTGACTTTTGGATAATCAATAATTGGGGTGGAATAAGGGGATTTAAACCAAATGACCGAAATATTGAAAGAATTGACCGGTTCAAAAAACAATTGATTAAAAGAAGATTATCGAAAGATTCATTCAGCACGATATCCTCACTTTCAAAACTATCTTCATTTATTGACCCTGACCAATTTGTTATTTATGACTCAAGAGTAATCTATACACTAAATTGGTTGATACTGGCTTGTGAAAATCAAAACGGTTTGTATCAAAAATATTATCCAATGCCAAGTGGACGGAATAAAAAAATATCAGACTTCAACATGGAAACGATTATTAATTTATTTCATATTTCAGAGTATATTACTGATACAGAATTATATGTTTCGCAACAAGAAGCTTATTTTAACTATTGCGATTTTATAAAAAATAATGTGAAAGATATTTACGGAAGAAATTCAAAACCATACAAACTTGAAATGTTAATATTTTCATTAGCAAATAAGGAAATATTTGAAGAATTAAAGAATAAAATAAGAATAACTATTGCCAAATGAATAAAAGGCTAAACTATATATCGGATTTAAAGCTCAGTTGAGCCATAAAAAACCGCGATTATTTTTGATAACCTACCACGTGCATATATTTACCGAAAACTACTCACTCTATTAATCTAAAAGTATCCACTTTTAAAAAACTAAGCAGCCAAATTTTCGCAAATATACAGCGTAAATCAAAGTAAAATTGGGTCTAATGTAAAAAGTTTGAAGATATTTTATAAAAAATTGGGGCAATCTGCTACTGTAGATAAGGTTTCTCAATATCAGGAAATGTAATCTGCTGTTGCGAAAAGAATGTTGCCATGAAAAAATTTCAGATTATTGCATTTTAAAAAATTCTCTGAAGTAGAAATTGATTGTCTTTGTTTTTTTTTAATAATAAGTTTTTACTCCAAAACGCCTCATTATTAAAAAAGTAATTAAATTATTATTAATTTTCTTTTGGTAATATATTATTCATTATTACACAAAATTAAAAATAATATTATCTACAAAATATAATTTTATATATTTGCTAAATTGAATATTTGAAATATGAAAATAACAAACACAAATTAATATGAAAATTTCGATTGTAGGAACAGGTTATGTTGGATTAGTAACCGGCACTTGCTTTGCTGAAGTAGGTATAGAAGTTACATGTATTGACATAAATGAAAAAAAAATAAAAGGCTTGAATAATGGGATAATTCCTATTTACGAGCCGGGATTAAAGGAAATGGTTGATAGAAATGTGAAAAAGAAACGATTATTTTTCACAACAAATTTGGCTGAAACATTAGAAGATTGTGAAGTAATTTTTATTGCTGTTGGAACACCACCCGATGAGGATGGAAGTGCTGATTTAAAATATGTTCTCGATGTTGCAAGAGAAGTCGGTCGAAATATGGATGAGTATATTCTTGTTGTTACAAAAAGTACTGTTCCTGTGGGGACTGCTGAAAAAGTAAGAAATGCCGTGCAATCAGAATTAGATATGAGAGAAAAAAATATTAAGTTCGATGTAGCCTCCAATCCTGAATTCTTAAAAGAAGGAAGCGCTATCGAAGATTTTCTCAAACCTGATAGAATTGTTGTTGGCCTTGAATCGAAAAAGGCGGAAAATATAATGAAGAGATTATATAAACCTTTTACTCTCAACGGGCATCCGATTATTTTTATGAATGTTCCTTCCGCTGAAATGACAAAATACGCTGCAAACTCAATGTTGGCAACAAAAATCAGTTTTATGAACGATGTTGCTAATTTATGTGAAATCGTTGGTGCAGACGTGAATATGGTAAGGAGAGGAATTGGAAGTGATAGCCGAATCGGACATAAATTTATTTATCCGGGAATCGGATATGGAGGCTCATGTTTCCCGAAAGATGTTAAAGCTCTTATTAAAACTGCCGACGAAAACAATTATTCACTACGTGTGCTAAAGTCAGTTGAAGATGTAAATGCAGACCAAAAGAAAGTTCTTTTCGATAAAGTATTGAGGTACTATAAAGATGATTTGAAAGGAAAAACATTTGCATTGTGGGGATTGTCATTTAAACCTCAGACCGATGACATGAGAGAAGCTCCGTCGCTTATTATTATTAAGCATTTATTGGATGCAGGTGCGAAAATTATTGCTTATGACCCTGTTGCGATTGAAGAATCAAAACGAAGAATTGGAGACACAGTTGATTATTCCGATGATCAATATGAGGCATTAATCGATGCTGATGCTTTATTAATATTGACTGATTGGCCTGAATTCAAATTTCCTAATTTTAAGATAATTAAAAGGTTATTAAAAGGAAATGTGATTTTTGATGGTAGAAATCTTTATGATTTCCATGAAATGAAAAAACTTGAAATAGATTATTTTTGTATTGGTTTAAAAACAAATTAATTATAATAAATACAATAGGAATATTTCTTAATAAAATCAAATATGAAAAAACAAATTTTAGTTACCGGAGGGGCGGGTTTTTTAGGCTCGCATCTTGTTGAACGTCTTCTTAAAGATGGAAACTATGTTATCTGTTTGGATAATTATTTTACAGGACAAAAAAGAAACATTATTCAATTTCTTGATAATCCATATTTTGAAGTCATTCGACATGATGTAACTATGCCTTTTTTTATTGAAGTTGATGAAATTTTTAATCTTGCCTGTCCTGCTTCACCGGTTCATTATCAATACAATCCAATTAAAACAGTTAAAACTTCGGTAGCTGGTGCAATTAACATGCTTGGTCTTGCTAAACGCATAAAAGCTAAGATTTTGCAAGCTTCCACAAGCGAAGTTTACGGTGATCCCGAGGTTCATCCTCAAACAGAAAGTTATTGGGGGCATGTGAATCCGATAGGAATCAGATCTTGTTATGATGAAGGAAAACGGTGTGCCGAAACATTATTCATGGATTATCATATTCAAAATAATGTGAAAATAAAGATAATGCGAATTTTTAATACCTATGGCCCAAGAATGCATCCTAACGATGGTCGGGTTGTTTCAAACTTTATTGTTCAGGCACTTAATGGAAAAAACATAACTGTTTTTGGGGATGGAATGCAAACCAGAAGTTTTCAATATGTTGACGACAATATTGAAGGCATGATTAGATTGATGGCCACAAGAGACGATTTTATCGGCCCTGTGAATATCGGGAATCCTAATGAATTTACTATGATTGAATTGGCCGAAAAGGTTATAAAGCTGACTAAATCAAAATCAAAGATTGTTTTTGAACCACTTCCTGCTGACGACCCTATGCAAAGGCGCCCCGATATCACATTAGCGAAAAAAGAGTTAGACTGGGAACCAAAAATTCAACTTGAAGAAGGTTTGACAAAAACAATTGAATATTTTAAATCAATATTATAAGGAGTAATTATTTCTTACAATTAATTAATATCCGATGAGTGAAATACTTATTACAGGAAGTGCCGGACAATTAGGAAACGAAATTTCAAAATTATCAGTCAATTATCCTCAACATCATTTTATTTTTACAGATGTTAAGGAGCTTAATATTGCTAAACAAAAGGATATTGAAGATTTCTTCAATAAAAGAAAAATTGATTTTATCATAAATTGTGCTGCATACACAAATGTTGATTTAGCCGAAAAAGAAAAGAAATTATCAACTTTGATAAATTCAGAAGCAGTAAAAAATCTTGCACAAATTTCGGCTCAAAATAATGCGACACTAATTCATATTTCAACCGACTATGTTTTCGATGGTAGAAATTATAAACCTTATAATGAGGATGACCGGACCAATCCGATTTCCTGGTATGGAAAAACGAAACTTGAAGGAGAAATTCAACTTAAAAATTATGCGAAAGATGCCATAATTATTCGGACTTCTTGGTTATATTCAGAATTTGGTAAAAATTTCGTGAAAACAATTATTAAGTATGCTCAGGAGCGTGATTTCCTTAACGTTGTATCCGATCAGGTTGGAACTCCAACCTATGCAAATGATCTTGCAAACACGATTTTACATATAATTTCCAATTATAAAAAAACCAATTCAATTCAAACCTACCATTTTTCAAATGAAGGAATAATTAGTTGGTATGATTTTGCGAAAACAATTGTTGAATTAAAAAATATTGATTGCATAATAAACCCGATTGAAACAAAAGATTATCCGACTCCTGCTGCTCGTCCTATTTATAGTGTTCTAAATAAAACTAAGATTAAAACTGACTATGATATTGTAATTCCTTATTGGAGAGATAGTTTGATTGATTGTTTTTATAATATGGATTTATAAAATTCTAAATAAGGATAATTTTGTAAATTGAAATTTCGTTATTTTTTTAAAAAATATTTTATATGAGTGAAAAGAAAGCTGATTCAGAAGTAATTAATAGAGCAGAAAGTTGGTTAGAAGGCAAATATGACGAAGAAACCAAAAAACAAGTAAAGAATTTAATCGAAAACGATCAGGCTGAATTAATTGAATCTTTTTATAAGGATTTGGAATTTGGTACTGGAGGTTTAAGAGGAATAATGGGCGTTGGGACAAACCGAATGAATAAATATTCTGTTGGAATGGCTACTCAGGGGCTTGCGAATTATTTGAAAAAAATGTTTCCGGATATTGAACAAATAAAAACTGCAATTGCCTATGATTCAAGAAACAACAGTAAATATTTTGCTCAAATTACGGCTGAAGTATTTTCAGGGAATAATTTTAAGGTATTTCTTTTTGATGACTTACGGCCAACCCCTGAACTTTCGTTTGCAGTTCGATATCTGAAATGCCAAAGCGGAATTGTGATTACGGCATCACATAATCCAAAGGAATATAACGGCTACAAAGCTTATTGGGATGATGGAGGCCAATTGATTAGCCCTCACGATAAAAATGTTATCGAAGAAGTTAAAAAAATTAAAGGCATTGAGGAAGTTAAATTTGAAGGGAAACCTGAAAATATTGAAATAATTGGTGAAAGTATTGATAAAGTTTATCTTGAAAAAATCAAGGAATTATCACTTTCACCGGAAATTATTAAAAAACACAAGGATTTGAAAATTGTTTTCACTCCGATTCATGGATCAGGAACAAGGCTGGTACCTGAAAGTTTAAAAAAGTTTGGTTTTGAAAATGTTTTTGAAGTAGATGAGCAGAAAATCCCTGATGGGAATTTCCCAACCGTAAAATCACCTAATCCCGAAGAGCCTGCTGCCCTGAGTCTTGCAATTAAAAAGGCAAATGAAATTGATGCAGCACTTGTGATGGCTACCGATCCTGATGCCGACAGAGTTGGAATAGCCGTGAAGGATAATAATAACGAATTTATACTTTTAAATGGTAACCAGGCGGCCTCATTATTGATTTATTATTTGCTAAGAAAATGGAAAGAAAACAAGAAACTTAGCGGAAATGAATTTATCGTTAAAACAATTGTAACTTCCGAATTGTTAAAAGACATTGCTATTAAAAACGGAGTTGAATCATTCGATGTTTTGACCGGTTTTAAATACATTGCCGATATCATTAAGCAAAACGAAGGAATTAAAACATTTATCGGAGGAGGAGAAGAAAGTTACGGCTTTTTAGTTGGTGATTTTGTAAGAGATAAAGATGCAGTAATTTCTTGTTCAATAATCGCTGAAATCGCTGCTTGGGCTGCCGAAAACGGTAAAACTTTATACGAAACATTAATTGATGTTTATCACGAATTTTCCTTTTATAAAGAGAAATTATTATCGGTTGTATGGAAGGGGAAATCGGGTTCTGAAGAAATTCAACAAATGATGATTGACTACAGAAATAATCCACCTAAATCAATAAATAATTCTAATGTACAGGTAATCAAAGACTATCTTCTTCAAAAAGAAATTGATTTAAGAACCGGAGCCGAAAAACCCATCTTCCTTCCGAAATCAAATGTTTTACAATTCTTTTCAGAAGATGGAAGCAAAATTAGTATCCGCCCATCTGGAACCGAACCAAAAATCAAATTTTATTTTGGAGTTAAGTCTTCGCTTGAAGATAAGAATAAGTTTGATGAAATAAATTCAATTTTAGATTCAAAATTGGATAATATTATTAAATCCTTGGGCTTATTATTATAAACTTTTAGGATTAATTTTGACACAAATCAAATTATTGAAATTCAATATTTTTGATTGAATGTTCCTATGAGGAAAATAGCTATGAAATATTTATACACCCTATTTTTTATTTTTCTGGTTTCTTTTATTTATTCCCAGGATAAAAAGACTGAAACAGGCTGTGATAGTATTTTTTTACGTAAAGGAGCCGAATTTAGAATGGGTGGATCAAAAATTATTATTAAAAATGATACAACATTATGTTTACCGGATTCAATCATTCAAAACAATAAAGATTTAAAAACCAATCGGTTTTACAATAATGTTAAAGAAAAAGCTTATAAAAACAAAATTACCAAAGAGTTATACAAGCTCACTTTTTTTCAAGAAGGGAAAGAATCAATATTAGACACCATTAAAATAGAGAAAGGCGAGAAAAGTTTTGATAAATATAATGGCGACATTATCAGGAATATTAAATTTCAACAACTTGATGTTTTTGGCCCTTCGGTTAATGATACTTCTAGAAAAGCTGATAATTGGTTTGAAAAAACTGGAAACAAAATTCATATAAGAACTAAAATTTCAGTCATAAAGAAGAATCTTTTATTCAAAAAAGGTGGAAAAGTAAATTCATTTATTTTTTCTAATAATGAAAGATTGTTAAGAAATTTACCAAATTTTAGCGATGCAAAAATTATTTTATATAATGCAGAAAATGATTCAGTTGATGTATTAATCCTTACCAAAGATGTTTTTCCCTTGGGAATTAATTTAGCTATAAAAGGCTTAAAAAACGGTTCTATAAAAATGTGGGACGTTAACTTTCTTGGTTACGGAAATAAAATTTCTACTACAATTGATTTTAAATCAACACAAAAACCTTTTCTTAAATTCAAAGAAGCAGCTTATAAAATTGAAAACATTCAAGGAAGCTTTTTCGATGGTGAAATTTATTATAATCAGGATGACGACGAAAAAGAAAAAACCGATTATGGGATAAAATTTGAGCGAAGATTTATTCCTTTAAAAGTAACGACAACCGCTTATCTCGAATTAAAAAAAACAAGAGAATTTGCTTTTGTGTATAATGACGATTCTTTGATGGCAACAAATACAATCAAATATAATACTCAAGATATTTCTATAGGTCAAAGTATAAATTTGACGGAAGAAAATGCCGGAAACAAGACACCCGAATATTTGTTTTTCTCGGGTAGGATGTTAAGAGAATCATATTACACACGCCCAATAGTCGATGCTGATACCAACCAACAATATATGAATTCAACAAAATTACTTGGAAGCCTATCATTTTCAAAACAAGACTATTATATTGGAAATTATATTTATGGGTATGGATCAACTGAAGACATTCCTTATGGTTTTTTACTTGCCTTTACGGGCGGTTACGAAATAGGTGAACTTTACAACAGGCCGTATTTTGGGTTAAAACTTGCAAAAGGAGATTATTTAAAGAACTTTGGCTATTATTATGTGTCGTCGAATATTGGTGGCTTCTTAAATGATAACAAAATGGAAGAAGGTACTTTAAAATTTGAAATGGATTTTATAACAAAACTATATAACTATGAAAAATTTAGCGCTCGACACTTTGTGAGCCTAAACTATACACAAGGAATTAATCAATTAGATGACATTAACATAGGTTTGAGTCAAGACCCCGGATTATCAGGATTAGCGAGAGATTCGATAATTGGCAAGAAACGCCTTTGGGTTAATTTTGAAACTCTGGCCTATACACCTATTAAAGTTCTTGGATTTCATTTTTCATTTTACTTTTTTATGGATATGGGTTTAGTCGGTCTTGAGGACGAATCAATTTTCTCAAATAAACTATATCTCGGAATTGGCCCCGGAATCAGAATTAGAAACGAAAGCCTTGTTTTCAGAACTATTCAAATTCGATTAGCATATTTCCCAATCGTTCATGATGGCAGCAAACATCTGGATTTTAGTGTTTCAGGAGAAAGTTCTTATAGATTTAATAATTTTGATTTTACTCGTCCTTCAATTATTAAGTTTGAGTGATTAAAAAATATCAAGAATCTCAATTTCCTTTTCTCTGAATTTAAATATTTCTCCTTTTCTTTTTTCTTTCATTGCCTGAAAAAATGGAACTAAAGTTGAAATGGCAAAATATTCCTCATTATTATAATTAATTTTACCTAAGCTAATAGATACAAATATTTTTTGTTCATTAGTAATTACTAGAGCACCAAAATGCACGTCATCATGATCAATCAAAGGATCAATTTTATGTAAAACGGATATTTGGCTCAAAGAGTTTTCGAGTTGTTTGGCAAGCATATCTCTTTTTCTCAGCAATTGAACTCTGTATGAATCATATCTGTCTTTCGGCTGCCCATAGTCATTAGCACTTTTTTGCAATTCTTTTATGGCAATTTCAATTGCTTTAGCATTTTCGGTTTGTCTTTTTAAACATTCTTCAATTAATGCTTTTTTTAATGACGTTTTTTCCATAATTATATTGGTTAAATATTATAATTATTTTTATATTAATTTTCAAGGTATCAAATATACAAAAAGTCCTTCAAAAAAACTAATAGTTAAATTAATTATTTTAATTCTTGTTTTTAGCAATATTCTGGCTTTAATTAATTCATTATTAGATTTCTTATTTATAAATAAATATTTCGGATTTAAGAAATTTCATAATTCAAACATTAGTTTGTATATATTTGCAGAAGTTTTTAATTGTAAAAGAAAATAATTTAGAATTTTTTATGGAATTTATTGAACTTGCAAAAAAAAGATATTCATCCCGAAAATATTTGAACAAAAAAATTGAAAAGGATGAAATTTATAAAGTTTTAGAAGCAGGCCGAATTGCTCCTTCGGCGGTTAACTTTCAACCATGGCAATTCATAGTAATTGAAGATGAGGCCAATCTCAAAAAACTTTGGGAAACTTACGATCGAGAGTGGATTAAGGAAGCCCCTGTTTTAATCATTATTTGCGGCGATCACAAAAAATCATGGAAAAGAAAAAAAGATGGCAAAGACCATTGTGATATCGATGCCGCTATTGCTGCCGATCATATTACGCTTCAAGCTACTGAATTAGGTCTTGCTACTTGCTGGGTTTGCAATTTTGATAAAGATAAATGTTCCGAAATTTTGAAATTGCCCGAAAACATTGAACCCATTGTAATTCTTCCATTAGGTTATCCTGCCGATGAAGTTGATGTTAATCGCCATGAAAAACTAAGAAAGAAAATAGATGAAGTTGTCAGTTGGGAAGTTTTTCAAAAAGCATGATTCATTTCTTAATTAATTGAAAATAAAAATATAATGACAAAAAGAATTTCTGAAGCAATTATTGATTCAATTGAATTAAAACAAAAAATATTGAATGATGAACTTTTGTTGGAAACAATTGATAAAGTTGTAGAAATTAGTACAAACTGCTTGAAAAACGGAGGAAAAATTCTGTTTTGCGGAAATGGTGGAAGTGCAGCCGATGCGCAACATCTTGCCGCAGAGCTATCGGGGCGGTTTTATTATGACCGAGATCCGCTTTTTGCCGAAGCACTTCACGTAAATACTTCTTATCTGACTGCTGTTGCGAACGATTATTCTTACGATGAAATTTATGCTCGTCTCGTGAAAGCTAAAGGCCGTGAGGGGGATGTAATTATTGGCATTTCAACATCCGGGAATTCACCAAATATTTTGAAGGCTTTTGATCAGGCCCAAAAACAGAAAATGATTAGCATAGGCATGTCAAATCAAACGGGCGGAAAAATGCTAAATTCTTGCGATTTAATTTTAAAAATGCCTTCGCTTGATACTCCGCGAATCCAGGAAGCTCATATTTTGGTTGGACATATAATTTGCGAATTAATCGAAAAAAATATCTTCCCAAAATGATAAATGAAGCAGTAATTCTTGCAGGAGGTTTTGGCACCAGATTGAAATCAGTTGTTAAGGAAGTTCCAAAATCAATGGCCTTGATAAACGGAAAACCTTTCTTAGAATTTCAGTTGAATTATTTGCTTAGATTTGGAATTGATAAAATTGTTTTTTCAGTCGGATATAAAAACGAATTCATTCAATCATATTTCGGTAGCCGGTTCAAAACAATTGCAATTTCGTATGCCATAGAAAATGAACCGCTTGGGACAGGAGGTGGAATCAAAAATGCTTTAAAAAATATTGATGGCAATGAAGCATATGTTTTAAATGGTGACACAATGTTTGAAGTTGATTTATTAGAATATTATAATTTTCATAAAAATAAAGATTCAAAAATATCACTTTCATTGCGTTTTCTTGAAGATGTTTCAAGGTTTGGATCAGTTGAAACTGACTCGGAAAACCGAATTACGGGATTTCATGAAAAGAATTTTGTCAAATCATCGAGATATATAAACGGGGGAATTTACATTATTAATAAATGTTTTTATGAAAACTTGAATTTAGGAACAAAGTTTTCAATTGAACATGATTGCTTTGAAAAAATCTATAAAACCGAAAAATTATTTGGTTTTCGATGTGATGAATATTTTTTAGACATAGGAATTCCAGATGATTTTAATAAGGCGCAGCATGAATTTAGGAGATTTGAAAATAGATAAAACATGGACTTTGTTTCTTGACAGAGATGGAGTTATTAATGTTCGGCTGATTGATGATTACGTTAAAAATCCTGATGATTTTATTTTTGTCGAAGGAGTACTTGAAGCAATCAGAGATTTGTCGGAAAAATTTGGGAGAATAGTAATTGTAACAAATCAACAGGGGATAGGCAAAGGCTTAATGACTGAAAATGAATTAGAAAAAGTTCATAATAAGATGCTTGCTGAGATAAATAAATTTGGTGGCAAAATTGATAGAATTTATTTTTCGCCTTTCAGAAAAGAAGAAAACAACATTACTAGAAAACCCCAGATTGGCATGGCTCTGCAAGCAAGAAAAGAATTTTCGGACATTAATTTTAAAAAATCCATAATGATTGGCGATTCAATTTCAGATATTTTATTTGGCAAGAAACTAAAAATGAAAACTGTGTTTGTTTCAGATGATGTGTCTTTGATAAATAAAAATTTCAGGATTATTGATTTTACGGTAAAAAACCTATGCGAATTCTCGGAAAAAATAAGCAATTAGCCAAATTCCTGTCTCAATTTACTTATTCAAAAAAATAAAATATTGTGTCACCTAACTTAATACTAACTTGTTTTTTAGCTTATACCGGCCTATTATTTTTTATATCATGGCTTACATCACGAAAAGCAAATAATGAAACCTTTTTTATTGGAAATAGGGTTTCTCCCTGGTATGTTGTAGCTTACGGAATGATTGGTGCATCACTTTCAGGTGTTACTTTTATTTCGATTCCGGGATGGGTTGGCGAAACCCAATTTTCATATATGCTTGTTGTATTCGGATATTTTTTTGGTTATATTCTGATAACAACAGTTTTATTACCCGTATATTACAAATTAAATCTCACATCAATTTACACATATCTTGAAAAACGCTTCGGTGTTTTTTCGTATAAAACAGGTGCATTTTATTTTCTTCTTTCCAGAATAATCGGGGCTTCGTTTAGAATGTTTTTGGTTGTTAATGTTTTACAAATTTTTGTTTTCGATCAATGGAATGTGCCTTTTTGGATGACAGTTACGGTTTTTATTATTTTAATTATTCTTTATACTTTCAAAGGGGGGATAAAAACAATTGTTTGGACTGATACTCTTCAAACTACATTTATGCTTGCCGCAATTTTTCTTTCGATTTATATAATTATCAATCATCTCGGTACTGATTTTTCAGCATTAACTAAAGAAGTAATGAATAGCGATTATTCAAATTTGTTTTTTACCGATTGGAACGACAGGCGTTTTTTCCTTAAACAATTTCTAAGTGGAATTTTTATTGCTGTAGTCATGACCGGCCTTGACCAGGATATGATGCAGAAAAATCTTAGCTGTCGAAACTTGAAAGATGCACAAAAAAACATGCTTTCACTCGGTTTTGTACTGATATTTGTAAATTTATTATTTCTTTTTCTCGGTGCAATTTTGTTTATTTATTCGGCTCAAAAAGGAATTGAAATACCGAAAACTACTGATGATTTGTTTCCCTTGATTGCATTAAAATATCTTGGGCCATTTGCCGGAATAGTTTTTATTATAGGTTTGATTTCAGCAGCATATTCGAGTGCCGATAGCGCCCTAACTGCCCTGACTACATCTTTTAGCATAGATGTTCTTGGTGTTGACCGAAGAAAAAACTTATCTGAAAAGCGAAAAACAAATATCAGATATATTGTTCATATCTGCATAGCTTTGGTTTTGCTTTTTGTAATAATTTTTTACCGTCTGATAAACGATAAAGCAATTATAGATAAATTGTTTACAATCGCGGGTTACACTTACGGGCCTTTGCTTGGTTTATTTGCTTTTGGCTTATTTACAAAATTTACAATTCACGATAAATTTGTTCCCATTATAGCAATATTATCACCTATTATCTGCTATATTTTAAGCGTTCATTCGGTAGAATGGTTCAATGGATATAAATTTGGATTCGAGCTTTTAATCCTAAACGGAATAATAACATTCGTAGGTTTGTTGCTTATTTCTAAATCCAAAAATAAGTTATAATTTTATAATTTTATTTTCGTTAATTAAAAAAAACTAAAAATGAATTCAATTAGAACTTTTTCGATGAAATTTGTAGTATTATTTTTTCTCATACTGATATGTTTTGTTTCAAATGCCCAGTTAATAAATGTAATTCATATTGATAAAAACAATCCTCCACAACCATCATTTTTTGAGGGGGTATTTTATTCACTTCCACAAACTGTTATAAAACTTGATTTTATAATAGAAAAGCAAACAAAAATCAAGGGGCCTTATGCAGAGTTTTCCGAAAAATATCTTGGAGTAGATGATGTGATTGAATCGAATTCGGTAAATTATTATATTCGGGATGTAAAACTTTCAAGCTATCAACAGCCCGATCCTGATAATATTTATTTTGTCGAAATAGATACAAAACCTTCAAAAGAGGATAGGTCGTTTTTATTGTCATTAAATGAATCGGGATTAATTGTCAGTTCAAATAATATTTTTGAAACAATAAATGATGAGTTGCAGAATTTTGATTGGGATATTGAAAAAAATGCTTCGGATCATTATTTCGATTATTTTGCTGATTATAACCTTTACGAGAAGACAGATACAATTGTCAGAACAGTTAATATTGATACAATTACAATTCAGGATTTAGCCTTCAAACGATCGACTGTTGAAAAAGATATTGAACATAAAGCCCAAGATGCAGCTAAATTTATTCAAAAGCTTAGAGAAGACAGAATGAATTTGTTGACAGGTTATAACGAGGTTAATTATGAAAAGGGAAGTTTTGAATATATGGGTACGGAATTAAAAAAACTCGAAAATGAATATCTTGATTTGTTTCGGGGGGTTTCCTTTTCTGAAAATCTGCATTATAGTTTCTCTCATACACCCGATAGTAAAAATTATAAGGAGGTCAGAGTGCTTAAGTTTTCGGGTTTAAGCGGAGTTTTTGATGCTTCAATTTCAGGAGGGGAGGGCATTTTTGTTAAAATTGAGAATAGTGGAACAACCCAAACAATTGAAAATTATTTATCGGGCCAGGATAATGATAACGGAATTCATGGTTTCTATTATCGAATTCCTGAGCATGCTGAAATTTCGGTTGAGTATGATAATAAAGTTCTTGCAAAAAAATCATGTATTATAAATCAGTTGGGAGTGGTTTCGTTTCTTCCGCTTTCAAAATCAAAAATCAAATTTAATCCGAAAACCGGTGGTATTAATGAGCTTTTGATTGAATAAGAGGAGTGTTCAACGATTATTTCGACAGGCTCTCAGGGTTGTTCAATTCTAAAAATTACAAAAAAAGAAATTTCTTATAATGTTAAATATCAATGTAATATTAAAACGAAGTTTTCTTTTGAAACTTTCAAGAATCTCTGCATACCTTTGTTTAATAGCTATAACACAGAGTTGCACGGAGTAGCACGATTTACACGGAGGAAAGTTTAGTGAAGCAACATAAAGGTAATCAAGGCATTCCAAGTACTTTAGGCACTCCAAACTTCCTCATGAATATCGAACACCCCCGAAAGCTTTCGGGGTAACGAGTAATGATTTTAGATTTTTGATGATCCTAAAAGATTAGTTTGGTAATTAAAGCTTTTTGATCCATCCATCCATACGGACCCATACGGGCTAACTTTGTGTCGCTTGCTTTGCTTCATACGGACAAGTTTGAAAATATATTTTTCCTGTAATATTCATGATTTCCAAACCTGACTCGTACGGGTCAGGTTTCCGCAATTCTGCTCTGCGCCAGCAAGGCATACTCTTTTGCAATTTTTGGTCAAGCATTGGCTGGTGCTAATTGAAAATGTGCTATATGTGCGTTGGCTTTTTTTCAGCATGGCATACGGTTTGTATAAGAATAGTAGCCGATTTCGTGCTTTATTCCTGTCAAATTACTAGAAAGTTGAAGCGGGTTACAACCTTTGAATTTACTACTATCTCGGCTATTATTTTTATACATTGTTACCAAACGTAATTATTCTAGATCCATCTCTAAATCCATATTTCTGGCAATTCTAAATCCAAGGTCGTCAATTTTAAAAGATATTGGATGGCTTCTTCTACGATTTGTCGCTAAACAACCACGTTCTTCATCATTCCAACCTGGAATTAAAACTAATAGTTAGTCGTACTGCTGAAACATTAGCGTCAATAGCTCAAAAAAGGAGTTTCGAAAAGCGATACGGTTTTAAGCGTGACCTTTGTATTGACCGTTTAAACCACCAGAAATGATTCTGGCGGCAATAGTGTAATAAAATTTAATTTTCCCATCTTTTATTGTCTTTATTCCAGACTATTCTGGCAGTCATAGTTTGTGTTTTATCTGAAGATTTACTTTTAAACCTGAAAGATATTATTCCAAATAATGTTGAACTCTTGTCTACTGGTTCAGGAAGATCAAAACTAGTTGTTATTCCTTCAGAGTGAGTAGAATATTCTGATGTAATGGGTGATATCTCTGGTGGCTCAAACTTAATTTCAAGTTTATTGTCTATTGATCGCTCAGAACTAAAGTTAGAAATCATTAATTTTGATTGAAAAGGATCTACATAAATACCAAAGAAGGCTCCGTTGTCATTTGTTTGTTTAGAAATTAAATCATCAATTGATGCGTAATTGTTAATGTATTCAATCAAATCATGTATTATCTTTTCCCAAGCTTGTATGTTTCCGGAATGATCATCAAATATTTGAGTGTATAAACGATTTCTTTGTTTTTTATCTATATTTTCAGATCTTGCTTCTTTGAAGATAGTATTCGCCATATTAAAAAGAGTGTATAAATCATTAATGTCATCGAAAAGATATGAATCGTACCTAAGGGCATTACTCTTTTTTATTTCTTGAAATGAGCTTATATTGTATTCAACATAATGTACATACTTGCCGGTTATATAATCATTGATATTTAGTTTCAAATTAGAATAAAGTTCAAAATTACTTTCAATCTCGACTTTTAAAGAATTTAATAAAACAATATTAGATTCTTGTTGTGATTCTATTATTATTTTTTCAATTTCATCTAATTTATTATGTGTAACTTTATCATTACCAAGCATTTTATTTTGATTAACAAGAGAAGGCCCATAAATAACAAAAGCAATTGACAAAAGAATAGTAATTACAAAGTGATATGTTGAATTTTTATACCACGTAATACCTTTAAACTTTCCAAAACTATGCACATAACAATAGTCAGAATTCTTCATAGAATAGTTATGGCAAGGTGTATTTTCCTTGTTTAAAGCCTTGCAATTTTTTTTAGTATAATTTTTCATAATGTTAATTCTAATGTCCACTTCTATTTGTTGTGGCAGAGTGTGCGTGATTCCCTCCATTCATTGGATTCTTTCAGTCCTATTTCGTGTGTTTTTCCATCGGAATTTAATTTATACCCTGAAATTGATTCAACTTCTCCATATCTTGGAACTGACATTCCTACTTTACAAGCATACACCCATTCAGCATTTGTTTGAAGTTGATATACATTATTATTAAGTTTAGAACCAATTTTTACTCCCTTAATCGAATAGCATGAGATTAATTCACCTTTTTCGAAAAGTATATTGCAGAATTTTACACAATCTAACCATGCAACTGGCTCAACTGGTTTTCTATTTCCTTTAAATTTACTTGGATTATCATTAGGCATCTCAAAATACAATTCTTGCGTCTCTAAATATTTTGAAAATAAAAATGGTTTTATCGCTACAGTCCATGTTTCTTTTAATCTATCATTTCTCATGGTGATTTCTCCTTTTGGAATTTCAATTATTTAGTCTATTATAGTATTTGCTATTTTAGTATGATTCTTAATCATGTTTTAAAGTAAACCTTACAATCTAACTTTATCTGCTCATTGAGTCCTTTTATGTTTGGTAACGTCTGAGTATAATACAAATGCACTATATTTCTCATTTATCTTTCTAAAAAGATTTTATCAAATTGTTTCTTTCTGTTTTTAGTAATTATTTGCACAAAATAATTTTTATATGATAATTTTCTCTTAATAAAACCAAAGTCCGAATCATTTCAAAATAAATTGTTCAACAAAATAAAACAAAATATTTTATTTATCAAAATAAATATTAATACCTAATTTGAAAATTAAGTTTTTCTTTGTGAAACTTTCAAGAATCTCTGCGTACCTTTGTGTAATAGCTATAACACAAATTTGCACGGAATAACACGAAGTAACACGGAGGAAAGTTTAGTGAAGTACACAAAATTTAATAGCATTTAATAGCCCTGGGCAGGTTCTATTTTTAGCTTAGGATGAATTTGTTTATGCTGTTTTATTGTTGAATTGTTCTATTGTTGAAAGCTATAAACTCTTATTATTGAAGAGTTGAAAAGAAAGAATTAAAGACTAACATCCAAAATAATAAGTACTGAAACGATAATTGTAAAGACGCACAGCCGTGCGTCTCAACGATTAGAGACTAACATCCAAAACAAAAATGCCTGTATTTTAAGCATTTTAATGGTTTTTAATAATTTTATGAATAAATCAAATCAAACAATAAAATTTTTATTTAGAAATTTTTGAAATTTAGCTTTATATTGTTCACTTACCGGAATATATACATCTTCATCAAAAATAATACGATTGCGTTCAATTGTAGAAATTTTGTCAAGGTTAACAATGAATGACCGATGAACCCGCATAAAATTTTTATCAGGCAGATAATCTTCCATTTTTTTCATACTCATCAGAGCCATTACCGGTTTTTTGGCTTCTATAAAAACACGAACATACTCCCGCATTCCTTCAATATATTTTATCTCCGATAAATTAATACGCAATATTTTATACTCCGATTTAATAAATAAAAACTTTTCGTCAATGTTAATTTGAGTATTTTCAGCCATTTTCGTGCTGAATCTTTCTCTCGCTCTTTCCGATGCTTTTAAAAAATCGCTATAACTGATAGGTTTTAAAAGGTAATCGATGGCATCTACTTTAAAACCTTCAATCGCATATTCACTATAAGCTGTTGTGAAAATAACTTTAGGGGGGGCGTTCAAAGATTTTACAAAATCCATTCCGCTCAAGTCGGGCATATTAATATCAACGAACATCAAATCTACCTCATTGTTATTTAAAAAAGTAATAGCCTGTAAAGCGCTCTCAAATTGTCCGCTTAACTCCAGAAATGGAGTTTTTTTGATGTAATCGGCTATTTGTCGAAGTGCAAGCGGCTCATCATCAATGGCAATACATCTTATCATACCGGTATTATTAGGTTTAAAACAAAATCATCATTATTATCTTCAATTTTTAAGGAGTATTTTGTACCATAAATTATATCCAGCCTTTTTCGCGAATTTTCAATTCCAATTCCAAATGATTTATTTTCAGTTATTTTTCCCGGTTTACTATTTTTAATTTCAAGTGATAAATTTTCCGGTACATAAGAAAACTCAATATCAATAAAAGTTGGTTTTTCGTAACTTATACCATGTTTAAATGCATTTTCGACAAATGAAGTGAATAAAAGCGGTGGAATAGATTTGTCAGGTAATTCTCCTGAAACATGAAAATTTATTTTTACTTTTTCAGAAAACCGTAGCTTCATCAGGTTGACATAACTTTTAATAAATTCCAACTCTTTTGCCAATGGGACAAGTTTGGCCTGAGATTCGTATAATAAATATCGCATCAGTTTCGATAATTTAATAATGGCTTCTTTTGCTTCTTCAGTATCTATATCAATGAGTGCATGTATATTATTAAGTGTGTTCATAAAAAAATGCGGGCTTACCTGATTGCTTAGGAAAGCGAGCTGGCTTTGTACTTTCTCTTTTTCCAAAACAGTGTTCTCCTTTTCTAATTTCGACCATTTGAAAAGCATACGAAGGCCGGTATCGAATCCAATAAGCAAAAAAGAAATAATGATAGTATTTACTAAAGGTGGAAACGGGATTGGATTTGGTTGTCGCTGCTGAGGACCAGGATGCCTTTTCGGCGGATTTAAATGATCTGCACGCTTTGGGGGTGGATTTTGTGTGAAAGCATTTTGAGGCGGACCATTTTTGGGCCTGGATTTTTCTATTAAATATGTACTTATGGAAAAAGCAATGATAAGAGAAAAGGCTGCAAGCAAGTACAATAATTTTCTGTTTTTAAAAAGCAGAAAAGGAACCAGTAAAAAATGATTTACTAAAAACAGTATAAAGAAAGGCAATACACCTCTCCATGTAAAAAAAACAATCTCCCATGTGATTTCATCATCACGCTGAAATAGCAATATTGGTGCAGCAAAGATGATTAGCCATATTATTAAAATCATCAACAGCTCAGAATATTTCAAGATGCCGTTATTTTTATTCATATTTGCAAGTATAAAGATATTTTTCAAATTGTTTTCGTTTTTTATTGATTTCATCAAAGCAAGCCAAGCAGGCAAATTTCGTGTCGCTCTCCTAAACTCGAAGGATGACTATTTCTATTTAACCTGCAAACAGGATTAATATTCTGTAGATTTTTTGAATATAAATCCCGGGTGCAGGGTATTTCCTATTAGGCCGGGTTCATTTATTTTTTTATAATTTTTTTAGAAATAAAAGAACCGTTATTTTCAATTTTGATAAAATATAATCCTGGCTCCAAGTGATTAATATTTATTGATGTCGTTTTAGAAAATTCTTTGCTGTCAGAATAAACAACCGCTCCTAACAGGTTTAAAATTTTGATTGTGGATATTCCGGAATTGCTATTTGTAATATTTACCGTAATGTAATCAGTTGCAGGATTGGGATAAATTGAAATCTCAGATAAAATATTGACATCAATTCCAATACTATTTTTTGATATATTAATTACACTAAATTCTCCATCATTTGACGGGAATGTTGTTTTTGTGTAAGATTTTGCATATCCATAATCAAAAGTATAAGTTGCTGAAACTTCTATTTGATCCTGAGAATCCCAAATAATTATAGAGATAGGATTCCCTGCTTCGTATCCGATTCCATTTGTTAAAGTAGAAAATACGGGAATAGAGTTTTCTAAGACATTTTCGGAAGCAATAACACTTGTACCTACAATTTTATTTTCATCAAAAACAGCAATTTCATCACCAATGTTCAAACCTGAAACATAAAGGGTGTAAACCGGATCGGCTGCATTACCACTTTTAAAATCAAAATTATTTGCAATTTCGGGTGTTAATGTAGATAATGTAGATTTTACGGGAATATTATAAATCAATTCACCTTCTGCAAACATTTTAATCAAGTAGCCTTCTCCCGGATTTGCATTACCGATTCCATTAACCCAGTTTGGGCCAATTTTTCTAAGCATTCCACCGGATGAATTTCTGATATAATCTAAATCATCAGTTAATATTCCTTCGAAAGCAATTAGGGCATCAATTGCAGTTTCTGGCAAAAAACTTACAAACTGAAATCCTGTAAATAAATCAATTGGTGTTTGCGGATTAATTACTTCACCGTTAAACTCTAAAGTTTCATCACCGAACATTTTGAATAAATAACCTTCGCTCGTGATCCAATTTCCAATTCCGTTGACCCAGTTAGGGCCGATTTTTCTTAAAACTGCACCATTAGTATTTCTTACATAATCGAGGTTTTCGTTTAATACATTTTCTAAAACAACAAACATATCAGGATTTTCAACTTCAATTCTTGAAGAAACAAACTTAAAACCTTCATTTAATTCAATAATTTGAGTGGTTCCGATTTGATTTTCCATTGCAAAAGTCGGGAGCATTAAAATAAAATCTCCTGTTCCGTTAGGAAATCTGCCGAATGTTGTGTCCGGATATTGTTGTTCATAACTGATTTCATCTCTTACGTTTGATTCAGAATCAGATAAAAGTATTGTTTCACCCGAAGCTGAAAGTTTAAAACTGGCATGCAAGCCTTCCTGTTCTTCATCTTTATCGGCCCAAACAATCAGGTATCCTCCCGATGCAATTGAAGTATCGGGGAAAGCCCATTGATTGGGATCAGAGGCATCATCCGACAGAAAAAATCCCAGCAATTGTAAATCTTCGTTGCCATTATTATAAAGTTCTATCCAATCATCGTACTCATCATCCTGATCAACAACAGTAGTTTCGTTATTGGCCATAAATTCATTGATAACCAAATCGCCAGTTATACTAACAGAAAAATATTCAAATTCGGCGTTGGGAGGTGAAAACGAAGCAGCATTATTATTATCAGCATAAATATAATAATCTATATCGCTATAATCCGAGATAATAGAAACACCATAAATGCCATCGCCTGCAATTCCATCCTGATGATTTCCATCGTCAAACATTTCAATTTTTTCGAAGGCTTGGATAATGCTTTTGCGATATCCAAGGAAAACATTATCTGCATATTCAACTTCAGTATTGAACCATAATTCAGTATTGGGCAAAACTTGTACAGGGCTGAAAGTAGTGTTAGAGATTTCAGGTGCCTGCGTTTGAAATTCCGATAATCCTGATAAATAACTAGCTCTGGTTTCCATAAGTTGAGTGATTCCGATAATTGAGCCTGAAGGGGGAGGGCCACCACCACCAACAGTATTGTTAATATTATTTAGAAAATCAGAATAGCTGTAAAATTTATTTGGGTCAAGTTGAACATCAGTATCAATGATATCTTGAATTTCTAAAGCCCTTTCTTCATACCATGCATTGGAAAAATTGTCTTCAATCATAGTCTTCATGTGGGCTACATACATTTTACGGTATGAATTGTTCGATAAAATTTTACTGATAATCGGATAGTCACTGTCGGTGAGATTTACAAACGGGCTGAGATGTTGCAAATCATACGTATTAAGATTTCCACTACTTTGCAGCATTGTAAACACTCCAAAACATTCATTCAAATCCCAGGGAATCGGGTTAAACCTGTTAACTTCATCTTTAAAAATATAATAGTTTTGTGGATTATTGATGGGGCCATCAAGATTGACCGTTAGGTTTTGGAAAGCCAAAAACCATAAATGCCTGTCGATATTAAGAACTTTGTCAACAAAACTATTGTGATTATTTAATGTGTCGAGAAATTCTACTAATTCGTCCCAACCAAAATCAGACTCCAGGGCATACTTGCTGAAATAATTACTCGAATCGCTTCCATCATATTTCCAAACTCCACCCATTTGGCCGGGAGGAATACCACTTGCGATTTCACCTTTGATCCTGACATTTTCGTCATTATTAAAATTATTTCTCATAAAATATTTATCCACATCCTGTACACTGGTATATAATCCGAGATGTGTTCCGTTAATATATACATTGGCATAATTTGCCTGACTTGCAGACATATATTTCCTTGCTATTTCATAACCAAGAGTTTCACGGATAAAGCTGGGATCCTTAAATACATTGGCCAGCTTTAAAGTGCCGTATCCTTCAATATCCTGATCCGAAATTACATAATCAAGCTTAATGTTTAAAGGGTTTTTTATTTGGTTTGCATTATATGAACTATTGCCTTTATATCGCACTCCGACACTATCAAATACTTGTCCGTTGATAGTTGCTGACCCCAACAATCTCTCTTCTTGTCCATTCGATACTAATTGGTCAAGTAAATAGTCCCAGTTAGATTCTGCAAAAGTTACTTCAATTGTATTAATTGTATTAATGTCGTAGAAGTTTTGGCCATAGGAGCTGAAAAGCATTCCGATTACAGCCAATAAAATAAGATTTACTTTTTTCATTGTTAATTATTTTTTAATGAATTTTTTTGAAAAGACAGAGCCATTGTTTTCAATTTTGATAAAGTATAATCCGGGCTCTAAACAATTAATATTTATAGATGTCGTTTCAGTAAATTCTTTGCTAACTGAATAAACAACTTCTCCCAACAGGTTAAGAATCTGAAATGTGGATATTCCGGAATTGCTATTTGTAATATTTACGGTAATGTGATCAGTTGCAGGATTAGGATAAACTGAAATCTCAGATAAAGTATTATCTTCAATTCCACTACTGTTTTTTGATATATTAATTACACTAAATTCTCCATCATTTGATGGGAATGTTGTTTTTGTGTAAGATTTTGCATATCCATAATCAAAAGTATAAGTTGCAGAAACTTCTGTTTGATCCTGAAAATCCCAAATAATTATAGAGATTGGATTACCGGTTTCGTATCCTTTTCCGTTTGTTAAAGTAAAAAATACGGGAACAGAGTTTTCTAAGACATTTTCGGAAGTAATAACACTTGTACCTACAATTTTATTTCCATCAAAAACAGCAATTTCATCACCAATGTTCAAGCCCGAAACATAAAGGGTGTAAACCGGATCGGCTGCATTACCGGTTTTAAAATCAAAATTATATGCAATTTCGGGTGTTAATGTAGATAATTTAGATTTTACGGAAATATTATAAATCAATTCTCCTTCGGTAAACATTTTAATAAGGTAGCCTTCACCCGGATTTGCATCACCAATTCCATTAACCCAGTTTGGGCCAATTTTTCTAAGCATTCCACCATATGAATTCCTGATATAATCTAAATCATCAGTTAATATTCCTTCGAAAGCAACGAGGGCATCAATTGCAGTTTCGGGTAAATAGCTTACAAATTGATACCCTGTAAATAAATCAATTGGTGTTTGCGGATTAATTACCTCACCGATAATGGAAAATTCATCTTCGCTATTCATTTTAAATAAATATCCTTCTTTTGTAATCCAATCACCAATTCCGTTAACCCAGTTAGGGCCAATTTTTCTTAAAACTTCACCATTGGAATTTCTTACAAAATCAAGGTTATCGTTTAATATATTTTCTAAAACAACAAGCATATCAGGGTTTTCAACTTCAATTCTTGAAGAAACAAACTGATAACCTTCATTTAATTCAATAATTTGAGTGGATCCGCCTGATTCTGTATCTCTTACCAGTCTTACAAAATTAAATATCCTAACTACATCACCCTGTGGGCCATGTCCATAAGGGTAATTATCCGGATCACCAACTTTAGGATCGCTACGCTGTGCACCAGCTCCATGAACATCCCATAATTCATAATTTCCTGAATTTGGCGGCATTTCCATCCACCCGAGTGCCTCACCAAAACAAACATAAGCACCAAATCCTCCCGGGGCATCTTCCTGCCAACTTGCATGAGTTGTCCCACTCCAGTAGAACGGATAATTAATATTTCCTCCTTCATCGGTAATTGCTGTACAATTAAAGATAGGATCGATAGCTGCTGAGTTAGTTACAGACGGTGCTCGTGTGTAATCCAAAATACTTTGGAGTTCTTTTGCATTGGGTAATCGCCAATCACTATGTCCGGCAATTACTGAATTTTCAGCATAGTTTAAAGCATCTTCCCAAATCATTCCTTCTCCGTCATCATCCTGAGTCCACATCAAATAGGTAGCATTATCCGTGATGGTTCCGTCTCCGTTATCCTGAAAATCATTAACACAATAATCAGGATTTTCCCTCACGTACATTATATAGAATTGCTTGTCTTCAGTTTGTCCGGGCATGGGGCCGGTGGGATAACCTTTGATACGCCCGTCGGCAAAATTTACACCGAACATTAATTCCTGTCCGCCCATGCCATTCTCGCTTATATAAAGCGTAGATGAGGCCATTTGAGCATCAATAATGCGTTCACCCGCAGCCTGGTCGCCATAGGCAAAATCAAAATAGTTGGTATCGATAAATGGAACCAGGTCTTCGGTGGATGTGCCATTGTACCCGCTGGGATCGACGCCGCTGAACAGGATGAGTGAGTACATTTCTTTGATTGAAGGTAAACGCCAATCGGTGTAGCCGGCCAAATTAAAGGTGGCAGCCCCGGCCATGGCTTCATCGTAAGACATTTTATCTTCGTAATCAATATCACCATCACCATCCATATCTGGACTTTGTTGCCACATGAGGCCTGTTACCAGATCAGTAACCGTACCGTCACCATTATCAACATAAGTAGGTTGGTTTCCTGTATAGTTTGCATCCTGACCATAGAAAGGTTCGCCGGGGATTGGTTCTACTATTTCAATAATAGTATCATAAAATAATTCCTGATGAGTTTCAACAATCTGATAAGCCGGATTGTTTTGTGCAAAACCATAATTGATTTGA
>Ga0222665_1000287_pt1 | contig 34027 bp, 24 predicted proteins | sample AntAcemetagen653_FD_179853 | JGI IMG/M metagenome (GOLD analysis project Ga0222665, IMG submission 179853) | Saline water microbial communities from Ace Lake, Antarctica - #653 | ecosystem: Environmental > Aquatic > Non-marine Saline and Alkaline > Saline | place: Antarctica: Ace Lake...
TACCAACTCAAAAGAGGAAGAGTTTAATTGTAATTCATATTAGAAGAGCCGTATGACGGGAGACTATCACGTACGGTTCTGTGAGAGGCTTGGGGTGAAATTCCCCTTGCCTACTCGGCAATTCGATATTTGATATTTAACGCTTAGTCTCGCTGTGGCGAGACTAAAAATTTTTTATACATCTGTCAGGTTTTAAAAACCTGACAGGTCTGTGTTTAAGCAAAACAAAAGATTCCATCTTTTCAAAAGATGGAATCTTTGAACCACATCACTGGAAAACTAAAGCAGCCCATGACTTTAGTCGTGGGAAATAAAACAAAAACCTATGAACTGTAACCGTTTCAACGGTTTATACTTAGCCCAGCCATTTATGGCTGGAGTTAGAAAATCAAAATGAAAAAAAAATGGAGGGCGTTTTTGCCCTTATCTGAAAATAAGAGAAAGCGATGGCATCCCTCCGGATTAAAAACAGAAACAACAACTACGCTTTACTCCCCAAAGAGATGCCATCGCTGACTTGGCAAAACCCAAAAATGAATCATGAAAATTAAAAAGGCGTAAACGCCTTAAAAAAAACGTTCATCTTTAAATCCCAGACGTAAATGTCTGGTCTAATGGTTTTACAAAGAAACCGGAAACCGGAAACCCGAAAAATAAATAAATTAATTTTTGGAATTCATGATTTATATTAAATTTGTGTGATAAAATTTTTATATGCTTGAATTAAATACAATCGCATTTCTCGGTATTCGTTTCCTTGACGTTGTTGATATTTTGCTGGTAGCGTTCTTATTGTTTGCACTATATAATATTCTGAAAGGAACTGTTGCAATAAACATTTTTATTGGAATAATAGCAATTTTTCTGATATGGAAAATTGTTGATGCACTTGAAATGGAATTGCTCAGCCAAATTCTCGGGGCATTTATTAGTGTCGGATTTATCGCCTTAATAGTTGTTTTTCAACCCGAAATTCGCAAATTTTTATTATTTCTCGGTACTCCGAAATTTATTCAAAAATATAGACGACAATTTTTATTTTGGAAAATTCATTCAAGTGAATTGCCCGAATTGAATGTTGATGGAATAACACTTGCCTGTCAAAAAATGGCAGATTCAAAAACAGGAGCCTTGATTGTGATTGCCCGCAGAAATGAATTAAAACAATTTTCGGAAACAGGCGATATTTTAGATGCAAGGATTTCAAATCTGCTACTTGAAAATATTTTTTATAAAAACAGTCCATTACACGACGGGGCAGTAATAATTCTCGAAAACCGAATAAAAGCAGCTCGTTGCATCTTGCCTGTTTCGAGTAATCAAAAATTACCTGATAATTTGGGCCTAAGGCATCGCGCAGCAGTTGGAGTTTCAGAACAATCAGATGCTATTGCAATTGTAGTTTCTGAGCAAAGTGGTAAAATTTCATTATCGAAAGCAGGTATTTTAATACCAAATATTGAACCATCGAAGATAAAAACTTTTCTTGAAAAAGAATTTGAAAACGATGCTGTTTAAATGATTGTTTAAATGAAATTTTGTATATTTATTTCTGCAATAAATGACTAATGAAAATTTCAAATCATGGAAACTATTATTTTTAAGGTATCTCAAAAGTTTACACAAATCTGGTTATGGCTGATTGTATTTATTATAGTTGCTCTATCACTTTGGGGAATAATTCAACAAATATTTTTTAATATTCCTTTTGGAAATCACCCTGTTTCAGATAAGGCACTTTGGTTTTATGGATTAATTCCTCTAACAATTGTTTTGTTATTTTTTAATTTGCGATTACAAACATTAGTAAAAAAAGATGGGATATATGTTAGATTTTTCCCGTTTATAATTAAATATAAGCGAATTAAAATCGGAGAAATCAAAAGCTTTAAAATTAGGAAATATAATCCGCGAAAAGAATATGGTGGATGGGGAATAAGATTTGCGGGATCGAAAGTGGGAAAAGCTTATAATGTAAAAGGAAATATTGGTATGCAATTTGAATTTACTAACGAAAAAAAATTGTTAATCGGAACCCAAAAACCCGATGAATTTCTAAAAGCAGTCGAAAAAATAAAATCTTGATTATAATTAATCTTGAGGTTTATTATTTATTTTTGCGGCAAAAATTATATCTTTAATTTCATTAAAGATATTTTATAAATAAATAAAAAAGAAAAATTATTAATATAATAGAAAGGAAAATAAAATGGCTTACAACCTAAGAAACAGAAATTTTTTGAAACTTTTGGATTTTTCACCCAAAGAGATCAAGTTCTTGTTGGATTTATCTGCTGATTTGAAAAAAGCAAAATATGCCGGCACCGAACAACAAAAACTAAAGAATAAAAATGTTGCTTTAATTTTTGAAAAAGCATCAACTCGCACAAGGTGTGCATTTGAAGTGGCGGCATTCGACCAGGGTGCTCAGGTTACTTATCTCGGGCCTTCAGGTTCTCAAATTGGAAAGAAAGAAACTATGAAAGATACTGCCCGTGTTTTAGGACGAATGTATGATGGAATTGAATATCGTGGTTTTGGACAAGAAATTGTTGAAGAACTTGGGAAATATGCAGGTGTTCCGGTTTGGAACGGCCTGACAAATGAGTTTCATCCTACGCAGATTCTTGCCGATTTTCTTACAATGATTGAACATAGCGACAAACCCTTAAACCAAATTTCGTTTTGTTATCTAGGCGATGGCCGTAATAATATGGGTAATTCATTGATGGTTGGTGCTGCAAAAATGGGTATGGACTTCAGGACTTCGGCTCCAAAAGAATTTCTTCCTTCGCAAGAATTAATCGACCAATGCAAAGAAATTGCCAAAGAAACCGGTGGAAGCATAATAGTTACCGAAAATGCCGATGAAGCTGTAAAAGGTGTTGATTATTTATATACCGATGTATGGGTTTCGATGGGCGAACCGAAAGAAGCATGGGCAGAAAGAATAAAAATTATGATGCCTTATCAGATTAATAAAGAAATGATGGCAAAAACCGGAAACCCCAATGTTAAATTTTTACATTGTCTTCCATCATTCCATAATCGTGATACTAAAGTTGGTGAAGAAATTTATCAGGAATTTGGAGTTGATGCAATGGAAGTTACAGATGATGTTTTTGAATCACCTGCATCAGTTGTTTTTGATGAAGCCGAGAATCGTTTGCATACTATAAAAGCTGTAATGGTTGCCACTTTGGGTGCGTAGCTGTTTTGTAAAAATCAGTTTATTAAGATATAATGCTAATAATGGTATAGGGAAAAAAAGTATTCCCCTTTTCCCAAAAGACTTAATAAAAAAGCCATTGAATTATTATAATTCAATGGCTTTTTTTATTTCCCGAAAGGTTTATCGGATGATTTAGGTTTATTAAAGTCCTAATTTTTTACGAATTTTCTTAGGGATAGCGTTTTTATTAACCATCATATTCATGGTTTTATATTTTACGAATGGTTCTGAGGCATAAAAATATCCATCATAAATATGGTTGTCGGCTCCCCATGAGTTTTTAACAATATAATATAAAGTCCCTTCCTGGTCTTTCGCCATTCCGGTTATAAGCATTCCATGGTCATCAGTAGTTTGATAATTATCAAAAGCTTGCTGACGCAATTCTTGTGTTATTTCTTTTTCTTTTATAGGTTTATCAAAAGCATATAAAGCTTTTTTCTTTTCCTTAGCTGTAAGCTTTTCCCATTTTTCTTTCTCTGTGCCTTCGAGATCGGTAAGATTTTCTTCCGGGACTATAGCTACTCCATTTTTCCATGAAAAACCCTTTTCGCTAACATCAGTTCCCCATGCAATCGGATAGCCTTCTTCAATGGCATTTTTGAAAACTTCTATTAATTCATCGATTGGAAGGTTGTAGGTTTCGCTATACATCCAGTTATCCGGAACTTCCATAATATATGATTCGTAAAAAGGATGATGTGAATAGGAAGTTAATTCAACATAATCGTCGGTGTCGATTCCAAGGCTTTCAGAATAGCTTTTGGGTGTGTATTCCATACCTTCATAAACAAAAGTTTCGGGATAATCACCGAGATAGGCATCAAGTATTCCATTAAAACCTTTATGCCAAACCGGGGATACTTTTCGGTTTTTATTTTTAATAACGGCATCCGTATAATCTTTTAAAACTTCATCCATTTCACCATGAACATGATTTTCTTCACCAATTTCTTTTCCTTCATAAACATCTTCGGGAACAATGCCGTAATTATCGAAAACATAAATTACGTCGGAAAAACCACCTCCCCCGGAAAAATTCAAATTTCCGTGAAAACGGACATATTTTTTTGCTTTATCAGAATAACAGTTTCTCACAACAAACATTTCCGATAAATCGACAGTATCTTTTCCTTCTCTGAGCAGGTCGGATTCAAATAATGCGAGTCCGGAAAAACTCCAGCAAGTGCCTGAACGATATTGATTTTTTACGGGTGTTGAAGGTATTTCTTTTATGGTCGTAAATACGTAGCCTTCGGCTTTTTCATCTTTTTCATCCTGAGCTTGCACGCTAATGTTGAATATAAAAGCGAAAATCAAAGCCATCATAATAAATGTACTGATTTTTTTCATATTGAAATTAATTTTAAATATTAAATTATTTGTTTTTTGCGATTTCATTTCTGCCACAAATTTATAAATAATGTTCAATGTATAACATTTCAATAAAATATTATTTAGCACTTTTTTAATTTTTGATCATTGCGGTTTATATTTTCTGACGTCTAAGGAATAATCCATGCTGATTTCTTTCAGTAACAGGTTTTGATTAAACTGAACTGAGAAAATTTGCAAAGCCGTTTTCATTCAGTTTATAAAGATTAATAGCACGACTTGAGTATTCTTTATGATACCCATAATAATTAATTAAATGATTTTTACACTGTTTTGCTAACTTTCTATCGTCAATACAGTAACTCTTTCCAACACTATTTGCACTTATCGGATTATTATCAAGGCATTCATTTTAAAAAAGAAGCAAATTCTTTTGTGTAACTTGTTTCTTCTGCTTTTATATCCAAATTTCTTGTATAAGTCTTTGATGTTTTTTTATCCTTCCATTTTCTTCTCCGAATACGTAAGATTACCCGCCTATCCCGAATAGGAAAATCCGTAAGATCATTTGTAGGCGTAAATCCTTTTGATTCAAGTTCATTATCATTGTACCCATCTGGAAATATATATTTTTCATCTAATGTAAAAAGTAAACGATCATGTAATGAATCTATTCCTTTCAAATCAAAATACTCTATAAACTCCTCAGGTAGGATATATCTTAATATTTCTTCTTTTTCCATAATACAAAGTAAATGAAGCGTTTTCCTGTCTCCCCTAATATTTACCTTGAGCCCGGATACCTAAAAAACTAATAGTTTTAATTATAAATCAAAAATAATCAATTGAAAAAGACTATTTGTTTTAATCTTTACTTTATTTGCTAAATAATAATAATTATCTTTGTACAATTGGATAATTATAATATTAAGAAACTGACAGACTCAAAGTAAAATGAAACCTAAAAATCACATAAATTATTTTTTATTTACGATAATTGCGCTATTTTTTATATTTCAATTGTCATGTAAAAAAAAAGATAGTGCAAATAGTTCTTCCGGTAAGCCATATTATGAAAATGGTGAGGGTGAAATAGATAAACAAGGCGGAACAATAATAGTTAGTGACGAAAGTTCAGATATAAAAGGAACATATATTATTGTTCCCGAAGACGCAGTAAGTTCTCCTGTTACAATTAAAATTCTTTCAGCATCATCTGATTTACAAATTCCTGGCGACTCTTTAATTCCTATAATCAAGTTTGAACCGGAAGGTTTAGCTTTTGATATTCCGGTTGAATTGGGTATTTCATATAAAAATACTTTAAACGCTCAATTTATCAGGCCTTATTCATATTTTCCTTATGAATTTACGGTGATAGAGACACCATTGATTGAAATTGATAATATTAACAACATCGTTAAAACTCAAACCGACATACTTTCATATAATATTATTGCCGCTGATAATCGTATAAAAAATGGAATAGAAATGGTGAATATCAACGGCAAAATTGGAATAAGGGTTGATATTTGGGGTACATACAGCAAGGATGGACTAATAGCAATTCCGACAAATCAAAATTTGTTAGACCATGATAATGCCATGGAAGTTTTACTTGACGAAATGTTAGAGGCTTATTCAATATTTAATATAAAATTGTATGATAAAGCAAACTCATTTTTTGATGTCCCGTTGAGAACTTTGCGGCTGTGCTTAAAACGGATTAAATCTGGTGATGAATACTATGCTGTTGTTTTGAAAGACGACATAAGCACTCCAATTTATACCACACAGAATCTTGTTCTTTATGAGCAAGGGCCTCTAAATTCATGGTTTAGCGGGACACCACTGATTTTTTATTTTAAAGATTTTGTTCCCGAATCCGAAGCAACTTATTTTGCAAAAGTTGAATGGGTTTTATCGGGTAGCCAGAATATTGGCCTGAATTCTTTATATCACACACTGAAGTATGTATCCAATTTTGAAGAAAATGCTAAGAAAGTTTCGGATATGCTCCCGTATGCCCAATCAAAACTTTATGCAGATTATGTAAATGCCGATTATGTTGTGGGACAAACTGATTTGCCAAGCGTAACTATCGGAAATGCAAACTCCGTAACCGAAACTTCTGCTTCAATTTCTGGTTCAATAATTAATATCGGGACGTCGGCTGTTACAAAATACGGGCATTGTTGGGCCACCTCTTCATCTCCCACTTATATAAATTTTAATACCGATTTGGGTTCAAGTGCTTCGGCAATTGATTTTGTTAGCAATATCACAGGCCTATTACCTTTTACAACTTATTATATGCGAGCTTATGCAATCAATACAACAGGAGTATCATATAGTAATGAAATTAGCTTCATAACAAGTGGAAACAGTAATCAGCCGGTTGTATTTCTTTCAACACCATCAGGTAGTAATAGCGATAATATTTTAATTTCTTATACTGTTACTGATCCGAATGGAGCTAATAATGATTTTACAGTTAAATATAAAAGTCCGATAACCGAAGTTACTCCGGCCTCAATTGAAAGTACAACAGCAGGGACAATTGAGGGTTCGGTTTTACACAATATCCCTCCCGGAACAAATTCATTTACTTGGAAATCATCAAACGATTTTCCCGATAGCCATACAACAAAAATGAAAATTTATATGGTTTGGGAAAATTCAACAATTTTCGAAACTGATTATTTTGAAGTTAATAACATTGGTTCGGGAGGTAATACGGCACCAAAAGCTGTTTTTAATTTTAGTCCTGAATACGGTTCAGTTTCAACTTTATTTAGCTTTGATGCTTCCGAATCATATGACGATGAAGATACTGAAGATTTATTGCAGGTAAGATGGGATTGGGAAAATGATGGAACCTGGGACACAGAATATTCTTTAGTAAAAACTGCAAGTCATCAATTTACACAGGTTGGAACCTATACTGTTAAAATGGAAGTAAAAGATACTCAGGGTTTGGTAGATTTTACAACTCATAACATTAATGTAACAGACATTGGAGGAAATACACCTCCTGCAGCAATATTCACTTTTACTCCAAATTACGGGACAACATCAACAATATTCTCATTCGATGGATCGGAAAGCTATGATAATGAAGACCCACAGTCATCATTAAAAGTAAGATGGGATTGGGAAAATGATGGAATATGGGATACTGATTTTACAACTACAAAAACCGCTACTCATCAATTTGCGCAAGAAAATTCTTTTACTGTAAAGATGCAAGTCGTCGATACTGAGGACTTATCAGGTTTTGCAACTCACACGGTTTATGTGGACAATGGAGGTGGAAATACACCTCCGGAAGCAATTTTTACTTATAGCCCCGAAACCGGAAACACCTCTACTGTTTTTACTTTTAATGCTTTATTAAGTAATGATATTCAAGATCCTGTAGAGGAATTACAAGTTAGGTGGGATTGGGAAAATGACGGCAGTTGGGATACTTATTATTCTACAAATAAAATTGTTAATCACCAATATCCTATAACCGGAACTTATACCGTTAGGCTTGAGGTTCGCGATACAGAAGGATTATCGGGTTTCACAAGCCTCGATGTTGAGGTAACGGCAACTGGTGGTAATAGTCCACCAACGGCAATTTTTACAATATTTCCGGCTATTGGAAGTACTTCAACCGTATTTAATTTCAATGCATCAGGATCTTATGACTTAGAAGACCCTTCAGAAGCTCTTCAGGTTCGTTGGGATTGGGAAAATGATGGTAGTTGGGATACTCAGTTTTCAACAAATAAAATAGCTTCTCATCAATATTCTTCGGAAAACACCTATTCAATAAGGATGGAAGTTAAAGACACCGAAGGCAAAACTTCTTTTGTTGTCCACGATTTGATAGTTTCCAATAGTGGAGCCAATACTGCGCCAACAGCTATTTTTTACTATAATCCGCCATCAGGAAATCCTTATACAATGTTTAATTTTAATGCCGGCCAAAGTTTTGACTATGAAGACCCGACTGATGAATTAATTGTTCGTTGGGATTGGGAAAATGACGGCGTTTGGGATACTCAATTTTCAACTTCAAAACTAGCAATCCACCAATTTTCGGCTGAGGATGTTTACACGGTTAAACTTGAGGTAAGAGATACTGAAGGATTATCAGGTTTTGCAACACTTGATGTAACAGTTTCAAATACTGGAGCTAACACACCTCCAACAGCTTTGTTTACAGTAAGCCCTCTAATTGGAACTACTTCAACAATTTTTAGTTTTGATGCTTCTACTTCAAGTGATATCGAAGACCCGCCATATAGTTTGATTGCACGTTGGGATTGGGAGAATGATGGATTTTGGGATACTGATTTTACAACCCTGAAAACAGCCGTTCATCAGTACTTTTCACAGGGGGCAAAAACAATAAAATTGGAAGTCCAGGATACGCAGGGTTTGAACGGAACTAAAACGAATACTATTTCAGTTAATAACTGAGGAGGAAATACCACCCCGACAGCAATATTCAATGTAAATCCTCAATCAGGAAATACTTCAACAATTTTTAATTTTGATGCATCTTCTTCCTATGATAACGAAGACCCTCAAAATATGCTTGAGGTTCGTTAGGACTGGGAGAATGATGGTGTTTGGGATACTTACTACTCAACAATTAAAACCGCAACACATCAGTTTTTCACAGCAAACACTTACATCGTTAAAATGTAAGTAAAGGATACCCAGGGTTTGACCGCTTATACTACTCATAGTATTGAAGTAACTATATCGGTAACTAACACTCCTCCGGCAGCTGCATTTACATTTAGCCCTGAAAACGGAAACACAAATACCGTTTTTAATTTTAATGCAAGTTATTGTTATGATCTCGAAGACCCCGAATACTTATTGGAAGTCAGATGGGACTGGGAAAGTGATGGTATTTGGGACACTTATTTTACAACTAATAAACTTGAAAATCATCAGTTTTATACAGCCGGTAATTATTCGGTTAAACTTGAAGTGAAAGATACAGAGGGACTTTCGGCTTTTACAAATCTTCCTATCGTAGTCACGAGTGGTTCGGGTCAGTGACAGCCCTGCCCGTGAATAAAAGACAGGATAATACAGGAAGTATGTAAATGAAAAATGCCTTATTTTTTGTCTGTTTTGTTACGTTTATGAAAACTCTACTTGAGTAAAATATAATAATATATAGCTGCAATAAAGGGTGCTATGCAAATTGGATTTTTTCTTGCTTATTTCGAATATTAAGGGTATATTTGATCCCTAAAATTTAGTAAGCTTTTAAAAAGGACTATTCTATGATTTTTAAAATATTTCCTCATCCGGATTTAGATAAAATAGTAGATTACTATTGGATTGATAAAATTGAAAATACTAGTGTAAAGATTTTACCTGATGGTACAACAAGTATTATCATTAACATAGGAGGCACTATTAGTATCGTAGATTCTAACGGCGATTTCAGAGAATTTCCAGATAATTTAATAATTGGACCTCATAAAAAGTACTTTATTTTAAAGATGAATAAAGGGACACATTTTATTGGTATAAAATTTAAACAGGGTGGTGCTTATCATTTTTTTAAAATCCCTATGATGCAATTCAGTAATAAGATCATTAGCCTTAGTGAAATAATGAGAAGGGAATCGGAGCAATTGAATGATGCCCTTATAAAGGCAGAAAAAGCGGAAGATATAAAGAAAATTCTCGACCGATATTTATTAATGAAAATTGATTTGTTAAACAGTACTTTTGATATTGTTGATTTTACTCTTAAAAAAGTAAAAGTAAATGAACCCCCTAAGCTAATAAAAAACCTTTGTATAGCAGCAAAAATATCCAACAAGCATATGATCTTGTTGTTTAAAAAGAAAGTTGGATTATCCCCAAAGCTTATTCAACGTATTAATAAATTTGTCAAAGTAATTGAAATATTGCATGAACAAGAACAAGTGGACTGGTCCGAAATTGCATTTCTATGCCATTATTACGATCAGGCTCATTTGATTAACGAATTTAAATGTTTTTCGGGTTTGACTCCAAAAGAATATTTCGAAAATGAAAACACTAATGGTTTACGGGTGAAATTTGAATAATATGAAAAATTATTAATGTTAAAAATTGATTTTATGGATAACTTTGATAACAAACTTGAGGTGAAATAATTATTTATTGTCAAATGGTTAATTTTTTACAATATTTTTGAAATATTGTAAAGTACTTTTGTTGGTTAGCGTAAAAGTGTAGATATGTATTATTTACTAAATTGAGTTTTATCGAATATTTGCCTTATTGACAGGATTTTAAAAAAATGAATTATATTTCAAAAAATTATAAAATTAAGTAACTAAATATTAACAAAACAAAAATGTCATGAAAAAATTTACAAAATTTATTACTTTAGTTTTCGCATTTACGATGCTGATTAATTTCAGTCTGAATGCACAACATTATACTGATCCCGGAGGAGATACTTTGCAAGCACAAATGCAAATAATGATTTATGGAACTTTTCTTCCCGGTGGAGATTCTTTAGTAGCAGGTGATGAAGTTGCCATATTTGATGGTGATTCATTTGTTGGTTGCCTAACCTTAACCGTTTCACCTTCAGTTACTAACTGGGCAAGTTGTCAGCTTGATGCTTTTGCATTTGATACTCTCGGAAACACTTTATATGGTCCAGGGAATCCTATGATAATTAAATGTTGGGATGTAAGTGGAAATGGAGGTGCCGGCGCTGAATTTGTTGCTTATGGTTCTGCTATTGATTTTCACGATGAGTGGTATGCACCTACAAATGATGATAATGGACCTTATTTCCCTGACCAAGGTATGTATAGCTATTGTTTTGTTGATCTGACATTTTCCGCTGGGCCTATACCTCTTGAAGTTACGTTAGATGTTACCGTCCTTGATATAGCCGGAGATACAGTTAATGGTGCTACTGTTACCGCAGGTGGATATGTTGGTGTTGAGCCCGTGACACCCCCTGACAGTACATATACATTAGCATTGTTTGCGGGGGATAACGGAGATAATGAAGATTACGATTACACGGTTACTATAAGCAAAGCAACTTTTAATACTGAAACTTTTGATATTACAGTTAATGAAAGCCATACAGGAAATTATGAACGTACTGTTGTTTTAGATGCATTTGGAGATATTGATGGTACAGTTACAATACTTAATGTTGAAACACTTGTTTATGATTCTACTGCAAATGTATCAGTTTATACAATAATAGATGGAACTATTTATTCAGACCTTACGGATGCCGATGGAAAATATTTGATTGAAGATATCCCTGATGATACATGTACATTTATTTTTACATATCCTACCTATATCACCGAAGAGCATGATGTTGCAATTGAAAATGGTGTCCTTAAAACGCTTAATATTCAGCTTGATCCACAGCCAGGCGGAATCGAAGGTGATATATTTGATGCAACCACGATGACTTTAATTAATATAGTGGATGTCGAAATATATGCAGCTGATGGGACTGGTCCAGTTTTAGTGGATACAACAACATCTGATGGAACATATCTCCTAACTTATTATGGAGGTACTTTCGATATTAAAGTGTCAAGTACAGGTTATGAAGATCTTATCATTAATAACTTTGTTTTATATCCTGGTATTACCAAAAATTTGAATTTTAACCTTGTTCCTAACGGCACAACCCCAAATTTTACTCCGATAACAGGTAACCCAAATAAAATGTGGTCAATTCATATTCAAAATGCATTTTTTGGTATTAATAGACTTCTGCCATTTGATGAACTTGTTATTTTTAATACTGACTCAGCAGGTCTTACAGGTGAACCCGGTTTAAGAGTTGGGACTTTACGTCTTTCTAAAACTACCATCCCGGAGAATTCCGGTTATAATGTTTTGAATGCTTTTGCGGAATTATCAAACGGAGACGCTAGTTTTGCTCAAGGTGATTCTTTGGAAATATGGGCCTACGATATCAGCCACGATGCAGTTTATGAAACACCTCTTGACTGGGCATTTTATTCAGGTTGGGGAACATATTCGGACTCAACTTTCCCTGACCCATTAGGGAATCACATAAGCTATATTTCTATATATTGGAGTACGATTCCGGGACAATTGAATGGAACAGTTACTGATGGTGGAGCTAATGCAATAGAACATGTTAACGTTGAGGCAATTAATACTTATACTCAATTAGTTGTAGATAATGATTCAACTGATGGATCCGGCAATTACTCTATGGCTCTAGATGTAGACAGTTACGATATTAGATTTTCCAAGGAAGGTTGGAAAACTGAGGTTGAAGAAAATGTTGAAATAGAAGAAGGTCTGGTTAAAACGAAGAATATGACACTTACTGAACAAGTAAATGCTACAATTGATTATGATTTTTCTACGCAGGGCTATTATTTTATTGGAAGATGTGTAGAGCAAGACCCGGATAATATGTTGGATTTGTTAGATAATAATGGAAATCCTAACCCTTTCTCAACTAATTATCAATCAAGTTGGGTTGAAAATGATGGTAGTGTTGTTCCTGCTCCGGCGGCAAATAAATTGGAATACGTACCAACAGCTTGGACACCTGTTGTTTATGATTGGGAATTATTAGAAGGGTATCAATTATATCTTGAAAATTCATATTCATTTGATATGACCGGTTATTTGATAGAACCAGAAAATAACCCAATTGTGTTTACAGCAGCAGGAATTTATTATGTTCCTTATTTCCCTTATGATACAGGTGCTCCTGATGATGCCATAACAGCTTTTGCAAGCATATTGAATAATTTGGATTGGGTAATGGATAGTGAAGGCAATAGGCTATTTATAAACGCTGGAATATGGGTTGATAATATCGGTGACCTTTCATTAGGTGAGGGTTTTAAAGTTAAAATGAATTCTGCCGGAACACTAACATATCCGGCATCAGGCGCAAAATCAGCCATATATAAATCAACTATGATGGATCCGGTTCACTTCGTTTATAATGGAGGTAACGCTGCAGAATGGACTTATACAATATACATTGAAACCGAAGACTTTGAAATTGGTGATGAAATTGCAGCATTCAGCAATGGTGTTATGGTAGGTTCCATGGTAATTGATTCTGATGATCCATGGCAAAACGACCTGAATACATTTAATATTGCAGTTAATGGTGGTTATGGCGTTAATGTCCCAATTGAATTAATTGCATGGGATATTTCAGAAAGTAAAGAATATGCTGTTGAATTTGAGATGATTAATATTAACTCTCAATGCTACGCAGGTGAAAATTTCCCTGCCGGACTTGATCATTTCAGTTATGCAAATATTTCCAGAGGAACTGTAAGTATTGCTGAAAACCAAATCGACAACTCGGTTAAAATGTATCCTAACCCTGTTAATCGTACCTTAAATATTGAATCAGTAAATAATATTAACATGATATATATTTACAATATATATGGTTCAATTGTTTCAAAGATAAATGTCAATGGAAAACATCAACAGATAGATGTTAGTAATTTTAGAACAGGTACATATATGATTCAGCTTTATACTGATAATGGTGTAATAACAAACAGAGTTGTTATCCAATAGTATTTAAAACCCTATTGATTTAAATTGAGGTTTAGTAAAAAACCCGATATGGCATGTCCAAATCGGGTTTTTTGTTTTTTTGTCGGCCTCAAAGGGTAATTATTTTATCTATGGATTTTAAACCGGCTTCACTTTATAGGTTTGGGGAGGAATTCAAAATTTTATAAGACAAATTACTTTGAAGTCAATAACCTTGGTTCGGAAGGAAATTTAATGCCTTTTATTGGACATCAACATCAATTGGTGGCTCAAGTGCCTGGAGGATGTCGCTTTTTTATAATAATAGTCAAGTTCATAGGGAGTTTCAGGAGAAAACATTTGGATTCTCAGTTAGGTGTGTTAAAAATTAAATTAGCTCACTTTATAAAATCTTAGTCTTTCTATATTTAGTAAAATAGTAAAATAGTTAAATAGTTAAATTGTTCCATTGTTGTTCTTAACCAAATAGCAATATAGCAATATAACAATTTAACTATTGATACTTCATTAATAAGTGCTCACGTTTTTATAATTTAGCCAACGAATTTATCAATAAAGTTTGAATTTGTAATAGCTGTTTTGAAAGATTTTACACGAAATGAATTATTTGTAAGCCTCGGGGTTTCTTTCTCAATGTTAATGATTACTTTGGATGCAAGCATTGTTGATGTTGCAATTCCTACATTTTTGGATTATTTTGATATTGATTCGGGAATCGGTTCACGAATTGTTCTGATTTATCTTATCGCCATTACAACTACAACATTGTTTTTTGGGCAAATCAGTGATTTGTTTGGAAAAAAGAAAATATTCATCATTGGCTATTTACTTTTTTCAATTTCTTCATTTTTTTGTAGCATAAGCCCATCTTTATTTATTCTGCTAATTCTGAGGTTTTTTCAAGGAATGGGGGCAGCCATGCTTTTTGCTACCGCAAAGGCATTACTTGTAATATATCTTAAACCCGAGATCAGGGGACGTGCTTTCGGTATTTGGATGCCATATGCCGGTATTGGATTAATGACGGGATCGTTTGCCGGTGGATTTATAGTTGAAAATTTAGGATGGAGATGGGTTTTTGTAGTTAATATTATTCCGGCTATAGCAGGGTTAATCATTTCATTAAAAGCATTAAAGAAAAAAGAAATTGGTTTTATAGGAAAATTATCTCTCGATATCAAAGGAATGTTTTATTCATTCATTATGATTAGTTCTTTGATATATTCATTAAATACTGGACAGGAATTCGGATGGTTGTCGGCAAGGATTATCGTTCTGTTCTCAATAAGTATATTGTTTTTTATGTTATTCGTTTTTCATGAGAAAAGATTTATTAATCCATTGGTTAAATTTTCCATGTTAAAAAATTACAGATTTTCATTCGGTTTGATCTCAAAAATTACAAGCCATGTTCTTCGAGATGGATTCTTGTTTATCTTTCCGCTGTTTTTTGCACGTTACATGCACTTTAAACCTGAAGAATATGGAATAATTTTATCAATATTTCCTTTGTCCTCTCTAATTGTAAGCCCTTTGGCAGGATACTTTTCCGACAGAGTCAAGGCGAAGAAAATTTGTATTTTTGCGTCTGTATTTCTAATGTTTGCTACAATTCTTTTCTTGTTTTTCACAAAATCTTCATCAATTATTTTTATAGTTTTTGCAATGGTAATCTACGGAATTGGATTTTATTCGTTTATGACCCCAAACATTAAACTTATGATGAGCCATGCAAGTTTAGGTAAAGAAGGAATGGTATCTTCTCTTGCTTCGATGAGTAAATTTTTTGGAGCCGTTTTGGGTGTTACAATTTTTGAAACAATATATTCATATCATTTACAAACAGGTGATTATATTTTGAACAATGATATTTCAAATCCTTTTTTTTATACCTTTATTGTAGGCCTGGTTGTTGCAATTCTTACATTAATTTCATCAATTGTTGCTTCTGAAAATTTAATTGATGGGTGAATGATTGAATGATAAAATGATAGAATGATAAAATGATAGAATGAGGTGTAATGGACAAAATGGTTGCTGTTTTTTTTACAATTTCCATAAACAAATTTTATCAGGATTGCATGGGTGATTATCATTATGAAAACCCAACTCTTAATTCGCATTATTGCTAAAAATCGGGATATAAAAGATATTTCTTTCTGATTTTCTTAAATTTTTTCAAGTCCTGTTTCCAAGAATTCCTGATCTCTTTTTCAGTTTTTCCGTCAATGATTTGCTTTCTAAGTTTTGAATTTCCGGCCAGTTTATCAAAATAATTAGTAAAAAAATCATTTTCTTTATTAAGGGAATTAAACGAATCAATTATCCATGATAAATTAATATTTGTGGGATTTTTTTTATAATTATTTGCATAATCCTTTAAATTTTCTCCATAACATTTTTTTCCTTTTAATTTTGGATTAATGCTTTCACCAGACTTAGATTCAGGAGTAAATGAAAAATTTTGTAACAAGAGTTCAGGGTGACCGTAAACCTGAAAAGGAAAGTCAGTCCCTCTGCCAATGCTGACAACCGTGCCTTCAAAAAGACATAAACTTGGATATAAATAAACCGATTCCCAATTAGGTAAATTTGGCGAAGGTTTAAAAGGTAGCTTGTAAATCATTGAGTGATCGTAGCCATCAAGCTTTACAATTTTTAATTCGCATTTTGCATTATTTTCTAACCATCCTTCGGAATTAATCATATCTGCATACTCTGCGATTGTCATTCCATGCACAATCGGAATTGTATGCAATCCAACAAATGATGAATAATCTTTTTCAAGAACCGGACCATCAACATAAAATCCATTAGGATTTGGCCTGTCGAGGATTATTAGCGGTAAATTATTTTCGGCACAGGCTTGCATCACAAAAGTCATCGTTGAAATATATGTATAAAAACGTGCTCCGACATCCTGAATATCAAACACTACAATATCAATATCTTTTAAGTCATCTTTTGTCGGTTTTTTATGTTTCCCGTAAAGCGAAATTATTGGAAGTCCGGTTTTTTTATCAATTTGATTATTGATCTTTGCACCCGCTTCGGATTTCCCTCTGAAGCCGTGCTCAGGGCTAAAAACTTTTTTTATTTCAAAACCGCTTTTTACTAAACTGTCAACCAAATGTGTGTTAGAAATCATGGATGTATGGTTGGCAACTACAGCTATTTTTTTCCCTTCTATTAATGGGAAGTAAACTTCAGTTCTTTCTGCCCCTGTTTTAATATCGTTTTGAGTAATAAACTTCAACGAATTACTTTGTGAAAAAGAAAATTTCACAAAAAAAATAAGAAGAACTATTATTAATTTATAAGAATTCATTGATTCTATCTGGAATTAAGTTTGTAATTAATTTCGCCACAGGTTTACAGAGTATAAAACTTTATTTGTGGATCTGAAACATTTTTTTACGGTTTCATTCTTGTTTCTTCATTTCTGAAAAGTAATACTTTATTTCCTTGCTTACGACCGGAGCTAACAACAATAAAGCTATAAGGTTAGGAATCGTCATAAATGTAATGACCATATCAACAAAATGCCAAACCAGTTCAATTCCCCAAATAGATCCGAGGAAAACAAAAAGGCCATAGAAATATCTGTAAGGTTTAATCCATTTTTCACCAAAAAGATATTCAGCAGCTCTAGTTCCGTAATACGACCAACTAATTATTGTTGAAAAAGCGAACAAAAGCAATCCACCTGCAACTATATGCCGGCCAACACTTCCTAATCCGATGGTTGAAAGTCCTCTTGAAAAACCTTCCACTGTCATTCCAACTCCCTGAATTCCGGTTGACCATGCATCAGTGAGAATAATTACGAGTGCGGTAATCGTACAAATTATGATAGTGTCGATTAGTGGTCCGACAGAAGCTACAAGTCCTTCTCTCGCAGGATATTTTGTCTTTGCTGCTGCATGAGCAATTGCTGCCGAGCCTTGCCCTGCTTCATTTGAAAAAAGGCCTCGCCTGACTCCCCATGTTATCGTTAAAATAAATGCTGATCCAAAAAAACCACCTGTGGCTGCTGTGCCGGTGAAAGCATCATGGAAAATTAAATAAAACGCATGAGGAATTTTGTCAGATAAAAGGAAAATAACGGTGATTGCACCGATAAAATATGCAACCGCCATAATCGGAACTAACTTGGAGGTTACTTCTGCAATTCGTTTAATTCCTCCAACTATTACAAGCAAAACAATAAGCGAGATTACTAAACCCGAAATCCACATTGGAATATTATAATTTGTGTAAATAACATCTGCCATTGAATGCGATTGAGCCATATTTCCGGTACCCAATGAACATAAAATGGTTGCACCGGCAAAAACTACGGCAAGAATTTTTGCAAAGAATCCAATTTTATCTTTTAGGGCGATCTCCATGTAATACATCGGCCCTCCCGAAATTGAACCGTCTTTATGGACTTTTCGGAACTTTGTAGAAAGTGTGCATTCTGCAAATTTAAGTATCATCCCAAGAAAGCCTGTGATCCACATCCAAAAAATCGCACCAGGGCCGCCAAAATATATTGCCAAAGCTACACCTACAATATTTCCCGTACCAATAGTAGCTGATAGAGCTGTAGTTAATGCCCGAAAGTGATTTATGTCGCCCGTATCACTTTTTTTATCATATTTTCCACTTATAATTTTGAAGGAATGCCCAATCCGAGTAAATTGAAGAAATTTAAACTTGATTGTGAAATAAATACCTGTTGGAATCAATAAGGCTAATAATAGATACACACCGATATTATCATTATAGCTTACTATTAAATCATCTACTCCCTCTAAAAAATTTTCCATAAAAAAGCTTTTAATTTTATAAAAATGTCAAATATATAAAATTATGTAACTCATCGGTACTTAAAGTTAGCTAAAGAAAAAAAAGTGCCTATGGTTATTTATAATGAATACTGATCGGGTGATTCTCAGAAAATATATTTCCTAAGAAAATATTTTCTCATAGTTTTTAAAGAATTAATTTTTATATTTGTTTATCAGTTCAATATATTGGATCCATGTATAGATTTAAAGAATATTTTTATTTCAATAAAAAAGAAAGAAGAGGGATACTGCTTTTGATTCTTCTTCTTTTTTTTCTACTTCTTTTTAATATTTTTTTTCCATATTTTATTCAAAGCAAAAGAACCAATTTCGATAAATTTATTAATGAAATTGAAACTTTTGAGAAGAATCTGGACTCACTAAAGAATCTTAGTTTATTGGTTTTGAACGATTCGATTAACAAGAAGCCAGAATTATTTGTTTTCGATCCGAATGATCTTTCTAAGGAAAAATGGAAGCTTTTGGGCTTAAATGATAAGCAAATATTAAACATAAAAAATTATGAAAAAAAAGGTGGAAATTTTTATAAAAACGAGGATTTAAAGAAAATTTATACCATTTCCGATGAAGATTATAAAGTTTTAGAACCTTACATTCGGATAAAACAGCAAAAGAAGAAATTGAAGAAAAAGGGAAATTTAAAACCCAAAATTACAGAAACTTCAAATCAACGGAAAAGATATTATAAAACGGAAAGTAATGATACAATAGAATTAAATTCGGCAGATTCAATTAAACTATTAAAATTAAAAGGAATCGGGCCTGTTTTTGCGGGTAGAATAATTAAATTCAGGAATTTGCTCGGTGGTTTTTATACCAAAGAGCAACTTATGGAAGTCTATGGATTTGATTCAATTAGGTTTAATGGTATTAGTTCCTCCATTATTATTGATACGTCTTTAATTAAAAAAATAAATATCAATGAAGCTACTTTCAAAAAAATCTTAAAACACCCTTATATTAATTTTGATATGACAAAACAAATTGTAAATTCCCGAAAATCAAAAAAGTATAATACTTTTCAAGAATTTAAAGAGAACAATATTCTAATTAATGATTCTATATTCAAGAAAATAACATCATATTTAAAGCTTAAATAAAAATATCAAATTTCATTTAAGATATAAATATATGATCCTCATCATTCAATTTTAAACGACCACCCATCAGTTTTATTAACAACGGTACCTGAGAAAACAGTTGTGTCTGAAACTTTTTTGCTATTGCTATAACCGTCTCCAGTAATATTTACTTCCCAACTATAAATTAAAGTAGTGTTTTTTAATGGAACGATTTCTAAATGAAAAACCACTGAATCACCTTGTTTAAAATTAGTAAAATTCTTTTGCCATGGTGTAATTGGTTTTTCAACTTCCTTTTTTACAAGTGATGGTTCATAATATTTAAGTTTGAAACTATTGTAATTTTCGTTAATATTAAACTTATATTCAACAGTATAATTTTTATCAGATGGTGGATCATCACCAGAATTACTATCTTTTTTACAACCGATAGATGCTGCTAAAAATATAGTTATCAACATAATTGTTAAATTCTTCTTCATATCATTTTGATTTAATTATTAATAAATTCTCTCATGTCAAGTTTTAAAAAACAATTTTATAAAACGAAAATAAAATTATAGCTAAAGTAATAATATTTTTCCAAAGTTCTATCTCAAAGCTATGAATTTTATATTGCGATATATTTAGATGGAAGTATTGAAAAGTTTGATGAGGATGCAGGAACATATACAGGTACCCAACTAAAGGAAGAAATCTCCTTAGGAATGACTTTAAAATAATTTAAGCTGACAAATCGGGTATGGAAAATTTTTCAAAAACCAGTAAAGTCCAACATTAAGCAAGATTAATGCAGCTTCGCCGAATAATCCTGTCAAATTGTAAGCTACAGTTATTTTTACTCTTTTTGGTCAAAGATATAAGCATTCTGTTTTGCGTATTCTTCGATTGGTTCAAGTCCGATTTTTTCTCTCCTTTTATTAACATTTTTCACGTTCTCAATAGGATAAATTTTCATTTTACAAATTGTTTTGTCCCAAGTGGCTTGAGACCCATAAATTTGATTTTTTTTATTTCTTATTAAAATTCTGTCTTCAAGGAATGCTTGATGCCACCCCTCGGATTCTCCAACTTCGACAGATTCTTTTAGTAATGGCAGATATTTTTCTTGCATTTCAAGTTCAGCATGTTGAATTACCAACCAAATCGCTTGGTTTGCTTGGCCTCCCACTCTGCTTTTTCCCAACCAACCGTGCTCATCCAATATTTTTGTAACCTTACTAAAGCAAATACTATCTTGTCGGTGAATAAGTGACCAAATATATATTTCTTCATTTGAACCACTTCCAAATCTTTTATCCACATCTGGCAACAAAAAACGTAGCGTTTGGTCTTCAACTGCAATTGATTCTAATTCCTTTTTTAACAGAGTATCTATAGGCTCTGTTATAATCAATTTAGGTTCTTCATTATCTATATGTGTTTTTAACTTATTCTGTTTACACCCAATAATACTTAAAAGGCTAAATAGAATTAAAAATTTAAATCGCATATTCTTTCCTTTAACGGTAGCTAACGTATTAGTATCTTATAAATCGTCCCCCAAAAATAGTAAAAGAAACTGAAACGAATGAAAAAAAACATGGCAGTAAGGCCTGAAATGGCTTATAGGATTTGTATAATACTCACCAAAATATTCCACGAGGAACAATCCCCATAACATCTTTCCCTGAAAAACTAAACTTCATGTGAAAATACATTAGTCTACAAAAACGGGTAATAGTCCAATCCCGAATGGTTGGAACAAAATTAATGCGGCTTCGCCGAATAATCCTGTCAAATGGTTATCATAAGTTTCATATTACTATAAATTAGCCCTTAATTTTTTTGCAGGATTGCACTTATTTCAACATCAAAATCCTTGAAGGAAGATTGAACTACAACTCTGGCCGGAAGCAGTCCGGTAAAAAAAGTCTTATATACACTTTCAAACTTATGCTTAAATGCAAGGTCGTTCAAATAAACTGTCAGGTGCACTGAATCTTTTAATTCCATTCCTGCCGATAGTGCGATCTGTTGTATGTTTTCAAGGACTCTTTTTGTTTGATCTTCAATACTGGCACTTGCCAATAATTCTCCATTTGGCAGTCGCGGTACTTGCCCTGAAATAAAAAGAAATGACCCTTGTGCTAAAACAGCTTGACTATAAGTTCCTGTCGGTTGTGGAGCTTCCAGTGTGTTAACTACTTCAAATTTTTGCATCACCCAAGTTGTTTTTAATTGCAAGATTATTCAATACCTCTACCATCATGTCCAAAGCTTTCTCCCAGCTCTTTTCATCGCGCGCATAGCAAACACGAAAATGTCCTTGTTCTTGAATCCCAAATTGATATCCTGGACTTACTAAAACAGAAGCGTCTCTAAGAAGGTGTTCTGCTACTTCTGAATCCCTCATGCCAAGTGCAGAAACATCTGGCCATGCATAAGCCGTACCTGCTTGAGGTTTAAGTTTAAGCCAGGGCAATCTCGTAAATGATTTAACCGTCATATCCCGTAAATTGGTAAACGTCGGCAAAAGTGAGTTTATCAGTTCTTGATCTTCGGACAACCAATGAGACAAGAGGTGTTGAGCATAAGCAGGAGCACGTAATGCTATTATTGAAAGAACATTTTCTAAGCGTGGCATCAAATAAGCAGGTGCTACAACTACACCAAGCCTGTACCCACTTAAAGATTCTGTCTTGCTTGGACCAAGTAAGGTTATTACTCGATTTTTCATGCCTGGAAGTGATGCTAGGTGAGTATAAGGATGACCGTTATGTAAAAGTCTCGAATACAAAGAATCGATCAGTACGGTAACATTATATTTCTTAGCCAGGTTTGCAATTATTGTAAGTTGCTCTTCACTAAATACAAAGCCCGTTGGGTTGTTGGGATTTGAAAGAACAAAGACCCTGGCTCTATTTTCAGAAAACTCTTTTTTCAATATTGAAAAATCAGGCGTTGGATTGGTGCTACTTTCGTATATGGGTACATACCCGATATTGGCACCCAGATATTTCAGGATTCGTGCATTAAAAAGATAATCCGGACACATAAGTGCCACCCTGTCTTCTTGCTCCACTATGGATGATAGAGCGGTGAACAATCCTGCCTGTGTTCCAGGTACAAGAATCAGATTAGATGGTGAAACCCCAGTTCCCATAAAATTGGAAATGGATTTACTCAAATTTTCTAAAACATCGCTATTACCGCGGTATGGAGTATATGCTAATTCACCATTTTCTGCTGCGGAATCAAAGACCTTCCTTGCCCAGGAGGGAGGAGGAAACCGAACAGTATCAAAGTGAGTAGTATCAAGAAAGTTTTTAGGTGCATTACTTAAAAGCTTAAGGTCAGCTTCTCGTGCACTCATTGCCCCTTCTCTGCGTTGGAGTTCAAGTTGAACTATTTTGTTTGGAATATTGGATTTCATATCTCTGTTTCTTTCTGTTTTTATTAATTATAACACCCTGGGTGTTCCGAAGAAATATCTACGTAATTAGATTTTCAAAATTAAAGTTTTTTCTCTCTCTCTGAAAATTGAATCATTTGTAAATAGTTGTTAATTTTGTGGAAAAATTGTTATTTGCAGTATTAAAACACTATTTTTATGGTTGACGATATAGATTTCAAAATATTGAGAAAATTGCAGAGTAATTCTCGTTTATCTTTTGCGGATTTAGGAAGAAAGATAAACCTATCGCCATCAGCTGTTAGAGAAAGAGTTCAAAAGATGGAAGATATAGGTGTTATTAAAAAATATGATATACAAATTGACAACAAAAAACTAGGGTATGATATAGAAGCTTTTATTTTATTAAAAGTTTTTCCAGGTCAACTAAAACATGTTATTGAAAAAATAACAGATTTCGAAGAAATCAAGGAAGCACATCGTATAACAGGGAATCAAAACTTACATCTAAAAGTTGTTGTTAAAAATCAACTGTGCTTACAAAAACTATTAGATCAGTTAATGATATTTGGCGATACAAATACATTTCTTATTCTATCTGAGATTTAATTATATTGAGATACAACGTATTAGTATTTTATAAATCGTCCCCCAAAAATAGTAAAAGAAGTTGAAACGAAATGAAAAAAAGAAACATCGCAGCAAGGCCTGAAATGACTTACAGGATTTGTATAATACTCACCAAAAATATTCCAAGGTGAACAATCTACGGAATTCCCTTCCCGAAATTTCCAGGCAAAACATTAAAAACCGTCGATAAGCATAGCTGCATGGGATGTAGTTCAACATAGCCTGCTCCGATTTCCCGGAGGACTCATCACCGTTTTCCGCTATTGCGGAACTAGCATGGAAGACCGAACAGAGTCCTATTTATTGTGCGTAGTATTTTTTCAACTCTTCTTCCTCTTGCTCAATTATATTTTGAATACTAATAAATTCATCTGAAAGTCTATCAAGCATGTTTAATCCAATTTGAATATATAAAGCGTCCTCAAGATAGGTCTCAAATTCAGATAATGTTAATGTCGTATTTAAAAGTGAATATGCTGTATTTTGGGCGGGGTCGGCAAAACCAAAATTACTTGGACCAGCAAGCATAACTTCATCTTGATTATAAGTTCCAAGTTTATAAAGAAATCCTTTTGCACCTGAATGAACAAAATTATTTGCCATTTTATAAAATGAACGCATGAATTTAAATTTGATGGTTTCTTCTATTCCTGCAAAGTTCCATTTCTTTTTTGGTAAATAATCTCCAATCCAACCATATATTTTAACAAAATCGTTACCATACTTTGTTTTCTGTTCCTCCAACAAATCTATCGCCTCCTTAACTTCATTATCAGATAATGGTTCATATCCCAGTTTCTCACAATTTTTCTGATACTCAAGCGTCTCATAATAATTTTCAACGAAATAGTAATCCAAATATCTCTGGCAAAAATCAACAGGTTTATCTTCGAGGAAGTTCGCTAAAACGGATATTTCATATAGACTTCTCCATCTTGCCATTGCTCCATCAGCAAATCCATTCCGAATTAACTCTAATACTTCGGAGGCAATCTGACATGCTCTTGCATGCAAACGTAATAGAGTTTCAAACTTAACATCTTTGCCATTTTTCTTTCTGTATGATTCAGATACGATGACTCCATACTCTAAGTTAAAAGAAATAAAAAGTTCTAGCTGGTCAAAGGCATTTTTCCAGGTTTTACTTAAATTCTTTTTAAAAGAAGACATTTCTTTTCGATTACGTCTGAGTATTTTTTTCGATTTCTTCTTTAAATGCTTGTCATACATTTCTGTCAGACTGGGCATAATTTCCTGAACTGCCTTAGAAATTTTCTCCGTGTTTTCTTCTGTATCTTCCAGATCAGGCTTTACTTTCTCAAGTGAATCAATAAATATATTTTCTAGCCAATCTCTTTTTACCATCAGTTCATTTATTAGCTGGGTTTTGTAATATTACGCACAACGTATTAGTATTTTATAAATCGTCCCCCCAAAAATAGTAAAATAAGCTGAAACGAAATTAAAAAAGAAACATCGCAACAAGGCCTGAAAAGGCTTACAGGATTTGTATAATACTCACCAAAAGTATTCCACGATGAACAATCCCCGGAAAATCCTATCCAGAAATTCCCAATTAAAAAATTAACACCCGTCGATAAGCAAATAGTTGCAGGGATGTAATTCAACAAAGCCTGCTCCAATTTCTCGGAGAACTCATCGCCGGTTTTCCGCTATTTCGGAACAGGCATTGCAGGCCGCTCAGATTCCTATTTATTACCTGCTGTGTATATTTCTATTTGCAATATTCATCTAATGTTTTTTCTAATTTTTTTAGTGTTTTCATAAATTTGGGAATGTCAAGATTTCCATCATTGTCAACCTTAAAAGCATTTTGAATAATAGCTAATGTTGAAGTTTTACCTGCTCTATATTTATCTGGTTTCACAATTGAAAGTCCGTGTTTTTCTGCGAATGGTTTTATTTGATTTAGTATTTTGTAAAGTGTTTTTGTGCTTGGTTCCCAGTTTGCAATTTTAATAACGAGTTTAATGCCATTTCCAAAGGCATTTTCAATTTGAATATAGATTTCTCTAGCTTCGTCTGTTCCTGTCCAATGATACCAAAAGCCTAAAAAACCACCCCTTTTATTAGCAACATACCGCCAGTCTGTCCATTCAGTTATGAGTTCTTGCAACCTGATATAAAAACCTTCTCCTGCTTTCCAGTTGGCAGTTATATTTTCAAATTTTGTGAAAGAGTTGGTCTGAGTTTCAATTGTGTTTAAATATTCTTTGAAGTCGTTAAATATTTCATTGTTTACTTGTCGTATGTTGAGAATATTTAAAATCGTTTTTCGATCAATAATTGAGTAACCTTTTTCTACTACTTTTTTTAGTGTCGAAGAACTTTCATTACCTGTCTTTAGGTAAACAAAAATAAGTTGGTATTTTTCACCTTTGTAATGATTGACTGTAATTTCTTTATAGCGTTCCAGTTGTTCAGAATGTTCACGAGTATTTGTTTTATCCTCAATAACAATAAAGTATTCATCATTGATTTCAGCCCAAATATCAATGTTATTCCATTGCCTTCCAGCATTAACCTTGTTGATTTGGTAGTCTGGTGTTTGTCCTAGCAGCAATCTTGCAAAATCCTTTGCTGTTTCGTTTAACGATTGATTATGTTGCTTCTGGTCGCTGTCAGCCCATTGTAAAAACCATGTAAAGAAGCCGTCTTGCGACAACTCCTTTGTAGCTAAACTGAAAATATTTGGTTTCATTCTTTATAATTTAGTCCATTGATGCATACCACCGCTTGGACAATTGAAAGAAGAAGGTGTGTTCTTAGATTTTACTAATAATCCACATTTTTTGCATTGATAATTTTTCATAAGAACAATTTTAAGTTAAACAATTGATGATTTAAAGTGATAAAAATTTATTTCTTTAGTGTCAAAATATTTGGTTTTCTTAACATTGCAGGTAACGTCTGTGCATAGTGCATATGTACTATATTTCTCATTTATCTTTCTAAAAAGGTGTTTATACACCCCCCAATTTCAATGTATATGCACCTTTTAGGATGAATCATAAAAAATTTCATACAATAGGTTTTTATTATTTTTAATAATTAATAACACAAGCTACTTTATTTGAATATTTTCTGTTAATAAAACCATGCCACAAAACAAACTAATTGTCTAACAAAATAAAACAATATATTCCATATATCCTAATAAAATTTCATAGACAAGCACAAAATAATGTATGCTTTTAACGAAAGTTTCTGCAAGGATTTAGTTCAACACTTGCTTCAAACTCGGCTTTTCAAGCCGTTTGAAGGTTATTTATTGCGATTAATTAATAGCCGGTAGAATTTAATAATTTACTATGAGGTGCATATTTCAAACCCCTGTTCACCATACTTTTTGCTTTGGTTTTGTAGTTTTCATAAAAACAATAAACGGCTATTGAATGATATGTTTTTTCAATACAAAGACTTAGTGACTTATTCTCTATTGGGAGAGTGCAGTTACTTTCAAATTGTTGCAGATATTTATCACCGGTTTTTGTTTTGTTCTTTTGGTATAAATCATCTGCAATTTTTAAAAATGCAATCAATTTATAATTATCTAATATGGAGATTAATGGCTCAAAATCATATCTTTTTTTTAATTGTATTACTGAATCTAAAAAAACCTCTGAATCATAAATACTATAAAGTTTTTGTTTAATAAAGTTTTCCATTATTACATTAGCAGCATGATGATTGCCTTTGATTTTTAATGCATTAATAATATAATACTCAACCTTGTTTTTGGTTTGAAAACGATAACTCATCTGCATGAAATATGAAAAACTAATTTCTTCCAGAATTCTTTTGTCCGAGATTTGGGAAGCTAATCTATTGAACAAAGAATCACAATACTGTTCTTTATCTGTGTATTGTAGATAATGTCCAATAATATTATGGAATACTCCAACAATTGCATTTGGATCAGAATTTTCAAAACGTGATAATTGTACCAAATAATCAATATCCGAAACTTTATCAAAGCTGCATTTTTCAATTTGATACAATAATGCGGTATTAAGAAGGATTTTAACTTTATGATCAGGAAAAAAGAAATACGCTTTTTGACTAAGTTTTAAACCCTCCTCTATTTTATTATTTTCCAATTTATCTATTGCCATATTATAATATTGAAAACCAGGAAGGTTATTAAATTCGGCTTCTTTTACTTCGTTATATCTTTCTTCAAAAATTTCTTCCACTGATTTGTTTTTATATTCTGTTTCGCTAATTAATTTAGAATTACGCAAGTAGCTAACGTATTGGCGCTTAAATTCACCGTCAAAAATAGCTTTCTCAAATCTCGGATTAGTAGTTTCAATCACAATTGATTTAGAACCGGGATTTGCTATAAGATAAACATGATCTGATGCAGCCATTACTTTGTAAGGAATTTTTAATTTATCAAAGACCATTGCGTACAGCATAGACGCTGACACACAATTATATGCCCCAGATTGAAACATCACAGGGAAAAACTCATTTGAGTTGTACTTATCAAGAAATCGGCTATGAACACTTGAATAAATGATTTTAATTTGCTTATTAATTTTTTTTGTCTCTATGTTCTTTTGATTCAATTCATCAAATATTTTATTATACGTTTTATAATACCGTTTTGCTTCTTCAGTTGTCATATTGTCATCTATCGCAAGAAATAAATTAAAAGTATCCTTTCGATGCTTAACAAAATTGTATAAAGCAGATTTTTCAAAATCTGAATGATAATTCAAATCACAGAAATGAATTAATGAATCAGTTTCAGTTTGCGAGAAAATCGAATTTGTAATAATGTAAATAATTATTAGAAGTAGATTTATTTTTTTCATTAGATGAATATTAATTATAATTAATACGCAGTATTTCAGCTAATCATCAAGGCTAACGATATACAACGTATTAGTATCTTATAAATCGATCCCCAAAAATAGTAAAAGAAACTGAAACGAAATGAAAAAAAGAAACATTGCATCAAGGCCTGAAAAGGCTTACAGGTTTTGCATAATACTCACCAAAAGTATTCCATGGTGAATAATCGACGGAAAATCTTTCCTTGAAAAACCAAAATTAACGTGAAAATACATAACACTTTCCAAAAACGGGTAATAGTCCAACAGTAGGCGGAATTAATGCGGCTTCACCGAATAATCTTACCTATTTGTAATGTACCGAATTTATGGTTTTCTTTCAGTTATCTGGTATCCAGAAATAGATTCATCGGAAGTATTAAACTGAATTTGTTCGTCTATTTCAATATTAAATTTAATATCATAGTATGTCTGGTCAATAAAAAACTTTTGTTCAGGATTCTTTGTAGAATAAAATTCTCCTTTCATCCTTATTGGATAATATGTCTGTTTAGCGATTATGAATAAAGTCCTTGAAACGCTTCCTTCATTATCTTCAAGGATAGTTGCAAATCCAGGCATTGTCATTTTATCCTCCAATAGAATTTCTATTTGAAAGCAATTCCTGTCCATAAAGATTGTGTCCTTTAACCTCTCAATCTTGTAAGAATCTAAATTGTCGAGAATGTACTTGAATTCATATTGCATACCATAAAGCGTATTATGACTCCAAAAATGTTTCTGTTTAAATTCAGGAAATTTTATGAAATCATATAACATTACCGTACTATCTCGATTGTTTTTACGTATTAATCTGTTCCCGTCATATATGTCTTCAAAGTTTACCTGGTTTTTATCATCACTATTAAAATACCAATGTCCTTTTACACCAACTATAGAATCCTGAACCAATCTTTTGAAATACATTTCTCTATATCGAAAAATTGTATCATTTACTTGTCTTGGATTAGTCCTTAACATATCTTGTTTATAATAAATATTCTCTATCGTATCTATAGATTTGATAGTCTTGTTTATAATCTCCTGTGCTGTATCCTTCATCTGACAAGAACTAAACACAATCAATGCTATTAATAAATTAATGATTACTATTTTCTTCATAATTATACTTGCATTTTGTGTTGCTCATATTTTGTACATAACGTATTAGTGTTTTATAAATCGTTCCTCAAAAATAGTAAAAGAAACTGAAACGAAATGAAAAAAAAGGAAGCATTGCATCAAGGCCTGAAAAGGCTTACAGGATTTACAGACCGTTCAGAGCCCTATTTATTATAGCTTGTTATTAACCTAATTCAAATGTGGTTATTCCGTAAACTTTTTTCATAGCCAATCGAGGTGGTTGACCATAATACATTCTGGCGCATTCAAATACATATTTAGCATTATGTTTATTTATAATTTGAATAGCACCTTTATTTATCATTGGAATATCAATAAAAAGTGGTTTTCCTATTACTGAATTTAAACAAGCCTTATATAATTCTTCGGCAATTTTAGTATTATCGGCAAATAAAGGGCCGACTTTAAATCCATTAGAAACTTTTCTAACAATACAAAACCCTCTTACATGATTATTTCCCATATATTTAAAGGTTTTATTTTCCGGAAGTTTAATCCATGGCCTTAAGAATTGAGGCCTGAAAAACCCAAAGCATTGTTTGTCGTAATTTAGTATTTCATGAAAATCTTCATCTTTTATGGAGGTAATATTAGAATCAATATGAAATTCCGTTCCTAAGTTTTCATAACGTTCATCTTTAAAAGAGATTTCAAATCCTCCCTTTTTATAAAAAGATTGCATATCAATGACACCATCCATACCTATTGAAGCATTATGATTCAGCCTGTCTTTTAATAGATCGCGTCTCTGATACCAAAGTTTACGGCCAATACCTTTTGTTCTAAATTCAGGTTTTACGATGAAAAGTCCCATGAATCCGAATTCATTATTGTAAGAAATAATTGCTCCTCCTGCAACCAAAGATTCATTAAAATAATAACCATAAAAACCATTTGGATCGGTAGCCCAATATACTTCTGCATCATTAGGGCCCGGATTCCATCCCTCATTGTTAGCCCATTCCATTAATGTTTTTAAATCCTGGAAGTTTAATTTTCGAAATTCTAAATCTTCTATATTCATCTTTAATTTTTATCAAGCTATTTTTGGAATTTCAAGTTCATAAATTGGCTTCAACCTATTAGTATTTTATAAATCCTCCCCCAAAAATAGTAAAAGAAACTGAAACGAAATGAAAAAAAAAGAAACATCGCAGCAAGGCCTGAAAAGGCTAACAGGATTTGTATAATATTCACCAAAAGTATTCCATGGTGAACAATCTACGGAAAATCCTTTCCAGAAACTTCCAGATAAAACATTAAAACCCGTCAATAAGCACATAGCTGAATGGGTTGTAGTTCAACAAAGCCTGCTCAGATTTCTCGGAGGACTCATCACCGGGTTTCCGCTTATACGGAACAGGCATTGCAGGCCCGCTCAGAGCCCTATTTGTTGTGTGCCGTAATTAGTTTTTTAAACGTTAATATGTATTTCTCCAAATACTATCATCTTACAAATCGACAAATATCTTATTTAGATTTTGTTTGTCTTTCGACTTTCCATATTCGTCAATATTTAATAATTTTTCGTATTCTATTCTTAATTCATTAATAGTATTTACAATATTACTCTTTGTTACTTCAATTTAATAGGCCTAGTAACAATATACTAAAGCAGTCATAAATAAGAGTCTGACAAAAAGACTCCATCTCACCTCAGCGACTTGTTCGGGGCGCCCTCGCATAACACGCTATCCTTGGGGCGCACTGCCAGTGGGAGGAACTGGCCATCGTTTTCACCAACCTCGAGGGCCATGAGTTCGTTTAGCAGGGTGTTCATCTTTAGGATAAGCTCTTGGTTATCCTCCGGGTTCAGCGCCAGGTTGTACTGCTCATCAGGGTCGTTCTGCAGGTCGAAGAGCTCCAGGTCGTTCCAGTCCTGGATATCCTTCAGCTTCCACGGCGTGTTGAAAGAACTTGGCGCATAGTAGCGCGCGAACTTGTACCTTCCATCGAAGGTCATGGCAACGAAGCCCCTCTTGGAGAGGTCGGGGTGGTTTTTGGCGAGTTCATCGGGATTCATTGCAAAATCCCCAATATCGTCCCAATTCTCAAAGAGGTTCTTGTAGAAATTCGCGTCTATAGTGGAGAGTCCCACGTAGTTGAATAGGATGCCGGGGCGAACTGCGTTGAGCGGTGCACTCGACGGATTTGCCAGGATGGTGGAGAAGTCCCGGCCCGGGAGATCCTTCGTGATTTCATCCGCGACCTCCTTGGTGGCACCGGTCAGTCCCACAAGTGTTGGTAGCACGTCGATGTGGCTCGTTAGTGCCTGGGTGGTTTGCCCTCCCTTTACGTTCGGGTGTACCACGATCATCGGCACATGGACGTTCTGTTCGTAGGCGACTGGCCCTTTATTCCGGAGCCCGCCGTGCGCGCCACAGAGCTCCCCGTGGTCGGAGGTAAAGACCACCACGGTGTTCTCCCACAGGTTAAGGTCGTCGAGTGCGTCCAGCACCTGTCCTATGCACCGGTCGTTCTCGCGAAGGAGGTTAAGATAGAAATTCTCGTAGGTATGCCACATGTCCTTCCGCTCAATTGGGATCTCCCCCACGATATCGATAGTCCCCTTGTAGAATTCCCAGTGGGCCTCCGGTCGTCCGGGTGCCTGGAGCGACTCGTCAAGCGTGCTCCACAACGAGAAATTCCAATCCTTGCTGGTCTGGGCGTCAGCAGGTATCGGCACGGTAATCTTCGGTAAGCCTTTCTGCACGTCCTCGCCGGGAGAGTTCACATCGGCGAAGAAGATGTCGTGCGGATTGATGAAGGAGAGGGTGAGGAACCACGGCTTCTGACTATCGGCGTTGGTGCGAAGCCAACTGATCCCTTCCGCACCGATGACACCGTCCATCTCGTATCCCTGGTTCATTTCTCCTGTCACCTCGCCATAAGGCTGCCAGACGTCGAACCCGTACCTCTGGAGCTTGTCGGTATAGTTCACCTCTTGTTCCGGGAACACGATGGAACTGTCGAGTTCAAACTTGCCGAAGTACGCCGTCGAGTATCCGAGCTGCTTCATCGCGGTCCCGATGGAGAGATTGTCCGTGGGGAGGCTCGGCGTCCATCCGAACATCATCTCCTCCTGGATCCCCGTCACCTGCGGAGCGAGGCCGCTGTAAAGCACTCCACGTGACGGCGTGCATACTGCTGCCGAAATATAGTGGTTCATGAAGGTGACTCCACGATCCGCAAGCCGGTCAATGGCCGGCTGATGGAATCCTTTCGCCTGTATCGACTGGAACATCCGCTGATCACAGGTTATGAAGAGGATATTGGGCTTTTCGATGATTTTAACTTGTGGCTTTTCATTGCAGCTACTGAGCAATACACAAGCCTTGAACAGAAGACAAAATTTGATGAATAGATTTTTCATTTTGAGTATTAATTTTAGTATTTGTATAAAAAAATTACACCTTAGTGTTCAATTAACTGTGTATCTTTCTTTTATTCTGTCACTAAAATACAAAGCTAATTGGTTTAGCATTATTGTCCAGGACCTTACTTTATTTTATGGCACCCAACTTGTAAATAATTACTACACTATAGGCGTTATTTCGCATTTACCTATTGTAGTGTTTTTTGTTAATTTACTGATTAGTAGCAACTTTTTTGTTTACATATAAATATTCATGATTTTATTGAGCAAATATATATTAAATATTTCAAATATTCAAATTGTCCAATGGACTTTTTATCTTTTGCAAATGTTTTTGCCCCTGCACTTTATTTCTCCTTTATCTTTCTAAAAAGGTGTTTGTACACCCCCAATTTCAAGGTATATAAACACCTTTTAAGATGAATCATCAAAGATTTCATACAATAGGTTTTTATTATTTTTAATAATTAATAACACAAGCTACTTTATTTGAATATTTTCTGTTAATAAAACCATGCCCCAAAACAAAAAAAACTAATTGTCCTAC
>Ga0222665_1000293_pt1 | contig 33498 bp, 12 predicted proteins | sample AntAcemetagen653_FD_179853 | JGI IMG/M metagenome (GOLD analysis project Ga0222665, IMG submission 179853) | Saline water microbial communities from Ace Lake, Antarctica - #653 | ecosystem: Environmental > Aquatic > Non-marine Saline and Alkaline > Saline | place: Antarctica: Ace Lake...
ATTCACAATGATTGAATCTTATTGATCGGAGAAATGATTTCACTAACGCTAGAATATAAAAAAAATGAAAACAACTATTTTAATCCTTGTACTAACATTAATAACAATTATTGTAACAGCTCAGTCCAAAAGCATTTCTTATATAGAAAGCTCATTAGGTTTGAGTTACCCTGATTGGGATGGAGGAAAAACTGAGCTTGAATTTTCTGACATGAATGCTGACGGATTTATTGATATTGTTTCCGTTGGGGATCATGGCTGTCCATACATAAATACAAGTCAACATGGTATCATGGTTTGGTTTGGTGACGGCACAGGTTCGTGGAGCGTGCAAATGACCGGTGATTTCGGTTATGGCGGAATAGCTGTAGGTGATGTAAATAACGATGGATTATTGGATGTCGGTTATGGCATACATCATAATTATTCGGGTACCGACTTAGGCAATCAACTTATCGAAGTTGCTCTTGGCGATGGCACGGGAACAAACTGGACCGCCTGGGATGACGGCCTGGCAACCAACGGTGAAACCTATGGTATGTTTGGCTCCGATTTTGCCGATGTTGACAATGATGGAGACCTCGACATTGGAAGCATATCTTTTGGAGCTGGAGCAGGAGTACATGTTTATATTAACCAGTTTGACGGATCGTGGGAACAATCGTTCGGGTTTTTGAATGGAAATTCCAATATGCGCTTAGTTTTCGGCGACATAAATAATGATGGAAATGCAGATATGGTAACTGCGCATCAATATGGTACGGTTTATTTTGGCGATGGGGCAGGAGGTTTTACCAATGCTGATGGAAATTTACCCGGGAGCTTGTATGGAGGCCCCTCACTTGGTGATATTAATAACGATGGAGGAAAGGACCTTGCGTTTGCTTTTAATGGTAGTGTACAGGTTTGGATTTGGGATAATACCGAAGAAATCTGGATTGATTATTCAGGAAGCCTTCCTGCTTATGGAAGTTATCAAGAAACCCAACTTTACGATATGAATGCTGATGGAAATATGGACATTGCAGCTTACGGTGATGGAACTTTTACTCTTTGGCTTGGTGATGGAACAGGTACATGGAACTTGGAAACACAGTTTACAACTACAGGAATAAGTGATTGTAAGGCATTCAGGGTTGGAGGAGATGCCGATCATAACGGTTTTCCTGATATTACTTTGGTTGCCGAAGGTGGTTCATGGCCGAGTTATCAAAACCACATGAAATTTTATAAAGAAATATCTGTTCCAGACAACCTTACAATTTCTACTATATTCCCCAAAGGCCATGAAGTATTTAACGAAAACTCAGTTCAGTTTATCGATTGGATTTCTGCTGTGCCTGATAATGTAGCCTCTCTCGTTAAATTAGAATATTCGATATACGGATTGAACGGGCCATGGTCTGTAATTGCCGATAACCTCCCAAATAACGGAAGATACCAGTGGAATATACCTCAGGCTAATTCATCAAACTGCTATATAAAATATACTGTTTGGACTGAAACTTTAGTCACAACAACGTTTACTTCATCTCCTTTTATTATTATTGGTGAAAATATTACAATTAATATTCCCGAAGATTATCCGACAATACAGGAGGGAATTAATGCTTCAAGCAATGGCGATATAGTATTGGTACAGCCCGGTACTTATGTGGAAAACATTAACTTTAACGGAAAGAATATTACGGTTGCTTCCTTATTTTTAACAACACAGGATGAAACTTACATTTCTCAGACAATAATTGATGGAAACCAGAATGGAAGTGTTGTAAGTTTTATTTCGGGAGAAGAATGGAGTGCAAAAATTATAGGATTTACAATAACTAATGGTTTTGCTCAAATGTCAGCTTCATTTCCAGGAGGTGGGGGAATAAAATGCGTAAATTCATCTCCGACAATTGAGAATAATATTATTAAAGAAAATAATTGCGATTTGTATATCCATGGTGGAGGTATCTATTGCGAAAAATCAAGTTCACATATTTTAAATAATGCAATTTATTATAATGAAGGCGCTTACTATGGTGGTGGAATATTTGTCTCTGATACTTCGGCGGTATTAATCAAAGGAAATATCATCTATAATAATATAACTGCAAGCGGATACGGAGTAGCTTATGGAGGTGGTATTTGTTGCGGAGGAAATGCGAGTAATAATCTTATTGAGAATAATACTATTTGTAATAATATTGTTGACTTTGGAGACGGTGGAGGAATTTACAGCAATACGCTAAATACTTGTGTAGTGAATACTATTATTTGGAACAATTCTCCCGATGAAATAGCAGAAACGCTTACAATAACATATTCCGACATTCAGGGTGGCTGGGCAGGAACCGGAAACATTGATGTCGATCCCTTATTTGCCGATCCTGCAAATGGAGATTATCATTTAACATGGGCAAATTTCCCAATCCCGGATGAGACAAAATCACCCTGCATTGATGCCGGAAATCCTGACCCCATTTATTATGATCCTGATGGAACGGTGGCAGATATTGGTGCTTATTATTTTGACCAATTTCAAGTTACACAGGAAATAACACTTAAACAGGGTTATAGCTTCATGTCTTCACGAATTATTCCCAGCAATCCTGATATGTTAATTGTTATGGATTCCGTATTAAATGAAAATCTTGATTATGTAAGAAATTCACAAGGACAGACATTGCGTAAAATTGGCCCGATTTGGGTTAATGGTATAGGTAACTGGATTGTTACGGAAGGCTACCTTGTTAAAATGTTTGTCGATGATTCATTAATTATCGGAGGCGATGCAGTTGATCCCGTAACTCCGGTTCCGGTAGCAACAGGTTTTCAGTTTGTAAGCTATTTTCCCGAAACTCCGATGGATGCTCTGATTGCTTTTTCAACTATCATTGGAGACGATCTTGATTATATTAGAAATTCATTAGGAGAAGTATTACGCAAGATCGGTCCGAACTGGGTTAATGGTATTGGCGATTGTCAGCCCGGAGAAGGATATCTTGTAAAAATGTATTCTGAAGGTATTTTAATTTATCCGGGTTCATCATTTACTTGTGGTGATCCCTTTACCGATCCCCGTAATGATCAAGTTTACAATACTACTCAAATTGATGAGCAATGCTGGATGGCAGAAAACCTTAATATCGGTGAAATGATAAATGGCTTTGAAGAGATGACAGACAATGGAGTAATTGAAAAATACTGTTTCGATAACGACCCTGCCAATTGTGAAGCTTACGGCGGTTTATACCAATGGAATGAAATGATGGAATATGTAAGCGATTCAGCAACACAAGGTATTTGCCCCGAAGGTTGGTATTTACCAACAGATTTTGAATGGAAAATTTTAGAAGGCACAGTTGATAGTCAATATCCTGTTGGGAACTCGATTTGGAATAATTATGGATATAGAGGTTTTGATGCAGGTTTAAATCTTAAGTCAACAACAGGCTGGAATGCAGGGGGCAATGGTTCAGGACTTTATGGTTATGAGGCCCCTCCCGGAGGTTACCGTAATTCAATTGGTAATTTCAGTGGTCAAACTAGTTACGGCAACTTTTGGTCTTCGAGTGAGTACAGTAGTTCAACCGCCTGGTACCGGAGCCTTAACTATGGCATGAATGGAGTAGTCCGTAACTTTGGCAATAGGGGTGACGGTTTTTCGGTTCGTTGCTTGCAGGATAATTCGAAAATCCATACGGACGGGCGAAACCCGTTTAATAATTTGTCAATTAAATATAAAAACCGAGCTAATAATTTGTCAGACCCCAAAACTAAAAATATTGAAGCTGTTCATTTTGGTTTTAAAGGAGGCAATGCCGCCGATCCGGTTTATACAATTTACGCTGAAGGGCTGGAAATTAGTGATGAGATAGCAGCTTTCGATGGTGAAAAAATGGTTGGAGCTTTAAGAATTAATTCTCAAAATGCTTTTGAAAACGAACTTCCCGTTTTTAGTACTTTAATCAACGGAAAAGGCTACGAAGAAGGAAATCTAATTAGATTTAAAGTTTGGTCGGAAAATAAATTCCTTTCTGCTGATTTCACTATGGAAACTATTTATGATGCTTATGTATCGGATGTTTACCCTGAAGGAGATGGAAAATATAGTGTTGTGAATATTACAAAAGGAGCAATTGAAAATGTTGAGGAAATAATATCGGTTTACCCGAACCCGACAAAAGGAAAAATAATTGTCGAAAACCTTGGAGGTTTTAAAAACCTACAAGGTTTGGAAATTACCGACATTGCCGGAAAAATAATTCTTCAATTAGAAATCAAAAATCAGAAATCAAAAATGGAGATTGATCTTTCATGGCTTGAAAAGGGTGTTTATTTTATCAGCCTAATCGGAAAGGATTTTAAAGAAGTAAAGAAGATAGTATTTAGATAATTATACCTCAAGGGTTCCATCTTTCAAAAAGATGGAATCCAAAATCCTCAGAATTCAGTAGTTTTGATAAAATAATGAGTTCTGAATTCAGAACAAGAGTTTTAATTATTAGTATAGGTAATGAAAACGAAGTAACTAATAAAAAATATTGACTACATAAAAACCATTTATCATGAAAAAGATTTACAAATTTATTTTGGTGCTTCTAATTGTATTTTTTTCTTCAGCAGTCGCTTTTGCACAATTTATTGAATATGAAGATGATTTTGAATCTTATACAACAGGGGGATATATTGCCGTACAAAACCCTGAATGGTGGACTACTTGGAGCGGAAGTGTCGGAGGAGGTGAAGATGCTATAATTACAGAAGATATTGCATTGAGTGGCTCAAAATCAATTCTCATTGATGAAACCGGTGGAGCAACAGATTTATTATGGTTACTCGGTGATAAAGTTACAGGAGTTTACCATGTAGATTTCTATATGTATGTTCCTTTAGACTATTGTGCTTATTATAACTTCCAACACATGGAATCTCCCGGTGTTGAATGGGCTTTTGAAATGTATTTCCATACTGATGGAACCTGTAAATTTTTGATTGCAGGCGAAGAACTTACTAATTACACATATCCTCACAATGAATGGATGTATATTGAACACATAATTAGCCTCAATAAAGATTCAGCACAGATATACATTGATGGAGAATTTATTTATCAATGGCAATGGAGCTTAGAGGCACAGGGAGCCTCAGGTGCTAATAAGCTCGGTGCAGTAAATTTCTTTGCCGGAGCCGAAGGTGTGGATTTTCCAATGTATTATTTAGATGATATGAAATATGTACGCGAGATTTATATTCCTGATCCGGAAATTATGGTTGATCCTTATCTATTTGATGTAAGCCTGGGCATTGACCAAATAATAACAGATGAGTTAATAGTTGCTAATGAAGGAGAAGGAGATCTTAATTATACGATATCTATTGAATATGCTGATGATAATTGGTTGTCTGTCAATCCTACAAGCGGAACACTTCAGTTTTATGAAGTTGATTTTATTGATGTGAATTTTAATTCAACTGGCCTTGAGATAGGAGTATATGAAGCAAGCATAATAATCGAAAGCAATGACCCCAATCAAGCAGAAATTATTATTCCGGTTTCTATGGATGTTACATCTGTTTTACCTCATTGGGTTTTTGAAGGTGGAGACCCATCAGCACCATTATGGACTATTTACATTGGAGGTGCTATTTTAGCAGGTGTTGATTTAGAACCCGGCGATGAAATTGGTATTTTCGATGGCGATTTATTGGTGGGTGCAATTACTTTACATCAGGTTTGTACCCCCGATAATCAATTCGAGAACGATTTGACTGCTTTTAGTGTTTTAGTAAGTGGTGAAGGTTATCAGCCAGGAAACCCGTATTATTTCGAGTGCTGGGATGCAAGTATAGGAATAGAGGTTGGGCAATATGAAATTGAATTATTCGATCCTTATGGTGATGCATACTCAGAAGATGTATTTCCTTTAGATGATGGTGAATATAGTATTGTTGCTTTGGATTTCTTATCAGGAAGATCTCAAAAATTTAACTTGTCATTTGGTTTCCAATTTATTTCATCAAATATCATACCTGACGATCCTAATATGTTGGTTGTTATGGCTGACATATTGAATGATAATCTTGATTTTGTCAGGAACTCACTTGGTCATACATTTCATAAAATCGGTCCGAATTGGGTTAATGGTATTGGCGACTGGGTTGTAGATGAAGGCTACCTGGTTAAAATGTATGCCGATGATTCATTTACAATTATTGGGTGTCCAATATTTCCGATCACTCCGATTCCTGTTGAAGCAGGATTCCAGTTTGTAAGTTATTTCCTTGATTTCCCAATTAACGCATTGGATGCATTTGAAACCATTATTGGGGATGATCTAGATTTTGTTATAAATTCACAAGGGCTGACTTTAAGAAAAATCGGTCCTAACTGGGTTAACGGTATTGGTGATTGTCAGCCCGGTGAAGGTTATCTTGTTAAAATGTTTGCTGACGGTGAAATTATCTATCCTGCATGGGCAAAATCAAGTGGCAAAATAACAATGTTACCGGTTAATTTTAATTTTGAAGGTGGCAATCCTGCCGAACCGGTTTATACTCTTTATATAAAAGGCCTGAAAATTGGCGATGAAGTAGCTGCTTTTGATGGTAATAAATTGATCGGAGCAGTTAAAATTAACTCGGAAAATGCTTTTGAAAACGAACTTCCCGTTTTTAGCACTTTAACAAACGGACAAGGCTATGAATCCGGTAATCCAATTACATTAAAAGTTTGGTCGGAAAATAAATTCCTTTCTGCTGATTTTACTTTGGAAGCAATTTACGATTCTTATGTTTCGGATGTTTATCCTGAAGGAGATGGAAAATATAGTGTTGTGAATATTACAAAAGGAGAAATTGAAAATATAGATGAAACAATTTCTGTTTATCCAAATCCGACAAACGGAATATTTAATATCTCACTCGAAGGAATTAAGAGTGATATTTCAATTAAGGTATTTGATTTAAGAGGTAAAGAATATTCCAATTTTGAATTAAGCGGATCGACTTCAACCCAACTTGATCTAACGGATTTAGCAGCCGGAGTTTATTTTATAAACTTTAGCAGTAAAGATTTTAAAGAAGTAAAAAAGATAGTAATTAAATAAAATAACAAAAGGATTCCATCTTTCAAAAAGATGGAATCCTTTGATTTATAATCTATTTGTTTTATCATATGATAACAAAACAAACAAAATACGTCTGGCTTTTTATTCTTTTCATTATTCTTATTCCTTTAACTAAATCTCAGTTAGTTATTGATCCGGCTTTATTACCAAAGCAGCTTTTATTTTCGTTATTCACACTTATCCTTTCATTTTTTGTTTTATTTGATGATTCTGGAAAGCAAAATACTAATTCAAATAACGATTATTTTATTATCTATTTAATTGGATTATTTATTCTTTTATCAAGTGTTTCAATATTTAATGCAATAAATCGTGGCGAAGCATTATGGGAATGGCTAAGAACTTCAAATAATTTGATATTTATTCCATTAGGTTATTTTGCATTAAAAAAAACAAATCAAACCGATTTAATTAAAATTTTAAGCATAGCTGTTTTAATTGTTGCCCTGATAGTAGTTTTGTCAGGTTTATTTCGGTTTGCAGATTTATTGATAAGTGAAGAATTTGGACATCAGCTAAGCTATAAAGTTTTTGTAAGCTTTGGCCACCGTAATCTTTATTCCCAATTTTTATTGTTATGTATGCCATTTATTATGATGGGCATTATTTTGTTTAAAAGCCGTTTAAGGCTGGGTTTAATTATTTTATCGTTCTTAATTTTATTGTTAATAACCGGTTTGTTAACAAAATCGGTATGGGTTAGTTTAAGTGTTGCTGTTTTACAAACTATTATATTAGGAGTATTTCTCTTTCGTAATATAGGAATTAAAAAATATATTATTCCTGCAAGTATATTTTTTGTTTCTATAGTTATTTCCGTGATAATCATTATTAGATTGACATCGGTAGAAACATTTACAAAACAAACTGATTTCATTGAGAATTATAAACACGGCTCTTCTTTGGAAAGAGTAAATTTATGGGAAAAATCACTTCAAATATTTAAAGAAAGACCTGTTTTCGGTATTGGCCAGGCTAATTGGAAAATTCATATCCCTAAGTATGGTACCAAAGATATGCATTCGGCTGAGGGCAAAATACACTTTCAAAGGCCACATAATGATTTCCTTTGGATGCTAACTGAAACCGGTATTATTTCTTTAATTATATATTTGATAATAATAGGTGTCTTTTATTTTTATGCTTTTTCAAACTTTTCAAAAGCAAAAACACTAAAAGAAAAAGCCATTTCAATCACCTTGCTTTTTGGACTAACTTCTTTTATAATAATTTCTTTATTGAGCTTTCCTAAAGAGAGAGTAGAACATACATTTTATTTTCACATTATCTTAATATTAATTTTACTGACTCGGCAAAAAGAAAAGAAAATTAAATTAAAGGCCTCACCCATAGCAATAAAGAATATAGTTGTAATAACAGCCTTAATTTTGTCGGCTGCGACTCTGCTTGTAACAGCAATAAGAACAAATAGCGAAATGCATACATTAAAAGCCTTAGAATTAAAATCGAAATCTTCATGGAAAGGTGTAATAAAAGAGATTAGAAAGGCTGAGAATTATTTTTATAAAACCGATCCCACAGCAACTCCATTGTGCTGGTATTCTGGTTCGGCATATTTTAATCTTGGAGATAAAAAAAGTGCTTTTGATCAATTCAAAAAGGCATATGCGATTCATCCGAATCATGTCCATGTATTAAACAATCTGGCAACTTCTTATGAATTAGAAGGATCCCACGATAGTGCAATAGTTTTATATAAAAGAGCTATCAAAATCTCACCCGGTTTTATTGACCCGTATCTTAATCTTTGTGCGGTTCATTTTAATACCGGACAAATAGATAAAGCATTTAATGTATTAAAGAAAATTGATCCCGAATATAGTTCAGAAAAATACGAGGAATATTTGATTGCAGTTATAAAAGAAAAAATCAGGCTATTAAAAAATACGATTAATGAAAATGTTTTATCACTCAAGTTAAATGCAATTAAAAGAAGCAATGATTGGATATTGTTAATTCATCAACATTCAATACATAACAATTTAGATATTGAATCTCAAATTATAGAGGAAGGAATTTATTCACTTGAAGAAATAGATAAAGCAATTACTCATGATGAGGCTGAAAATTTAAGAAAAAAATATATAAAAAAAATGTGTAAATGATTTGAAATTTGTATAAATTTGTATTTCTAATTATTAAAAAAATCTTTTTATCATGAAATCAATCAAAATATTAGCATTATTGTTGGTTTTAAGCTTGAGTTTATGCTCAGTTGTTTTAGCCAATTTCGGTAACGAAGGCCATAATAAAGGAAGAGATCCTTTAATAAATTCAATTAATCCCGAGTCAGGTCATCCGTGGCAGATCTTAACAGTAACTATTTCAGGGCAAAACACAAATTTTTCTCAGGGTACGAATATGGTTTGGTTTGAACAGGGAACTTCAGCAATTCAGGCTTATAATATTAATTCGGTAAATGATACGATATTAAATGCTACTTTTGATTTACCTTATTCTCCGTTAGGATATTATGATGTAAATTGTTATAGTTCATACAACGGATTGCTTCAACCACTTGAAAACGGTTTTTTATTAGAATTTCCTACAATTAATTCAATAAACCCTGAGTCAGGTAATCCCGGACAAACCTTAATGGTAACTATTTCGGGGCAAAATACACATTTTACTCAGGGAACAAATATGATTTGGTTTGAACAGGGTTCTTCAACAATTCAGGCTTATAATGTTAATTCGGTAAATGATACGATATTGGATGCTACATTTAATTTACCCTATTATCCATTAGGATATTATGATGTTAGTGGATCTAACTATTATGATGGAACATTTATTCCACTTGAAAACGGGTTTTTATTAAATGAATTTCAAACTTATTATCTTGAAACGGGTTTTCAATTTATTTCCTCCCGGCTTATTCCCGAAAATCCTGATATGTTAATTGTTATGGCTGATGTGCTAAATAACAATCTTAGTTTCGCAAGAAACTCACAAGGGCAGACATTACGAAAAATCGGCCCAAACTGGGTAAACGGCATAGGTGACTGGCTTGTTGATGAGGGATATCTTGTTAAAATGAATGCCGATGATTCGTTTAGTATCAGTGGCGATGCAATTGATCCGTCAACTCCAATTCCCGTAGAAGCAGGGTTTCAATTTGTAAGCTATCTTCCTACAATTCCTATGGATGCTTTAATTGCATTTGAAACAATTATTGGAGATAATCTTGAGTTTATTAGAAATTCACAAGGCCAGACATTACGCAAAATAGGTCCTAACTGGGTTAATGGCTTAGGAGATTGCCAGCCCGGAGAAGGTTATCTTGTTAAGATGTATGCAGATGGTATTTTAATTTATCCGGATTCATCATTTACTTGTGGTGATCCATTTAACGATCAACGCGACAATCAAATTTACGAAAGCGTACAAATAGGCGATCAATGCTGGATGGCCGAAAATTTGAACATTGGTGAAATGATAAATGGAACTAACGATCAAACTGACAACGAAATTATTGAAAAATACTGCTACAATAATAATTCTACAAATTGCGATGAATACGGTGGCTTATATAAATGGGATGAAATGATGCAATATGTAACAGATTCATTAACACAAGGTATTTGCCCTGACGGATGGCATATTCCTGCCGATTACGAATGGATTAGTTTAAAAAATTTTCTCGGAGGATGGGGTCCTGCAGGTGTAAAAATGAAAGAAACCGGCACTGTCCATTGGCGACCTCCAAATACAAGTGCTACTAATGAAAGTGGGTTCACTGCTCTTCCTAGCGGTCACTTTGCCCCCTTAAATAGTTTTGAAAATCTTACATATGAAGGTGAATTTTGGTCGACAAGTGAGCATATTATTACGAGTCAAGCATGGTTCTGGTTCCTAAGTTATAACTATAATATTCTGCTTCGTTACGTCAAATATAAGTTTTATGGTATTTCAGTTCGCTGCTTGCAGGATAATTCGGCTACCCATACGGGCGGGCGAAGCCCGTTTGACAATTTGTCTATTAAAGATAACAACCGAACTTATAATTGGTCAGACCCAAAAACTAAATACATTGAACCTATTCACTTTCTTTTTGAAGGCGGAAACCCGGCAGAAGAAGTTTATACCTTATATTTAGAAGGCTTGGAAATCGGCGATGAAGTAGCCGCTTATGATGGTGAAAAATTGATAGGAGCAGTTAAAATTAATTCGGAAAATGCTTTTGAAAACGAACTTCCAGTTTTCAGTACTTTAGTTAGTGGACAAGGCTATGAATCCGGTAATCCCATTACATTAAAAGTTTGGTCGGAAAATAAATTCCTTTCTGCTGATTTCACTATGGAAACTATTTATGATTCTTATGTTTCGGATGTTTACCCTGAAGGAGATGGGAAATATAGTGTTGTGAATATTACAAAAGGAGAAATTGAAAATATTGAGGAAATAATTTCTGTTTATCCAAATCCGTCAACAGGAAAAATAACTATAGAAAAGCTATCAGGTTTTGGAAACCTGACAGGTTTAGAAATAACCGACATTACAGGAAAAACAGTTTTCCACTCAAACGACACAGAGTTAGCCCGTATGGGAATCATCAATCAAGAATCAAAAATGATAATTGATTTGTCAATGCTTGAAAAGGGAGTTTATTTTTTAAGCTTTAACGGAAAAGATTTTAAAGAAGTAAAAAAGATAGTAATTAAATAAAATAACAAAAGGATTCCATCTTTCAAAAAGATGGAATCCTTTGAATAATTATGAAAATGTAGAGAATTATTTAATAATAGCGAAAGCCGAAAAGCTTTAATAGAGTAAGCAACACTCAAATATATTAATTATGAAAAACATTTTTCTTTTAACAATGCTTTTGAGCTTTGGATTTTTTTCATTTGCTCAAACAAAATTTCAGCTTAAAGACAAACTGAAAGAGGCAAAATTTATTAAAGTAAAATCTCCCGAAGATATTACAAAAACACACAAAAAACATCCTTATCTTAAACCAATAAATCATCCCGGCAACGGAACCGATGAGATTGAAATAATTGATATTGGCCAAGCTGCCAATGCCTATGGTTTATCTTATGGCGGACGCACTTTTGTATGGGTAGAAAATGAAATCAACAGTATTTCTTTTACTCATAGAATGTTAGATGCTCCCGGTGGGCCCGGATCAGGTTGTGTTGCTTATGATTTCTCAATTGATGGTGGAAATACATGGGAAGTAAATAATCAGGTCTATGCACCATCAACAACTGAACTTCATGCACGTTATCCTCAGGGATTAATTTATAATCCTGAAGGAAATACTGATCCATCGCAAGCATTTTACACATATTTTGCTCCTGTTTTAGAAAATGGTTTAGAATGGGGTATATATGCCTGGGGAGTTAACGGCTTAAACACAATACCACCGGAACCAACTCAAAATCATCAATATTCCAATCCCGCTCAAGGATTTTATCAAAATATTCCTGAAGCATTTCATATTATTCCCAATGGAAATACTTTCGTTGTGGAACCGGCATATTCAGATGGTACTTATGTTAGTTATACTGGAAATTTGCTTTTAACGATAGGTGTATTTAACCCGGATATTAATGATTATGAATATACTCAGGCCTTATTACCTGCTCCGATTACTAATGTTCCATCTATTTGCCGTATCGCCACTTGTAAAATTGCTTTTTCGCCAGACGGACAAATAGGATATGTTGTAATATTGGCGAATAACGATGGAAATACCGAAGAATCTTACGGATGCTATTACCCTATTTTATACAAATCAATTGATGGAGGTGAAACCTGGGATGATGAAGCAATCAATGTGCAATTAGGAGGGCCTGAAGGATTAGATGCTGTACTTAATTATTTGAGTGATGAAACTCTTGCTCAAATTTTTGAACCGCCTATTCCTCCTCGTGATGAAATTCCTTTCACTACTGCTTTCGATTTTGACCTTGTTGTTGATGCTAATGGAAATCCTCATATTCTTACTACTATAGGTGTCGGTAGCCAGGAATGGTCAATTTACACTTCGGCTGAAGGTGAATCTTGTAATGGTTGGATTGCAATGCTACATATTTATTCTGATGATAATGGAACATGGTTGGCTGACACACTTTCCACACCTAATACTTTCAGAGGTGAATTTGGAGGTTCTGACGGTATTAGTGAAGATAATAGGCCGCAAGTTTCAATCACACCTGCCGGTGATAAAATTTTCTTCTCTTGGATAGATACTGATCAACCAGGTGCTATTGATAATATTTTTCCTGATATTTTTTGTGTTGCTTACGATGTTAATAGCGATAATTATTTTACAGAGTACGGCAAACTCAAGGTTTGGAATGTTACAACATTATCAGCGGCCTGGATGAGTGCATATATGGCAACACAATCATATTATGTATTTGATGATGGAGATAGTTGGGAAATTCCTTTTGTTTATCAGGATATGGACATTAATGATCCTGCTGCTCCGGTTCAATATAAATACATCAAAGGTTTTGTAATTACAAATGTAATTCCACCGGGTACTCAAACTATTAATTTGGAACCGGGATTCCAATTTATTTCAAGCCATATTGTGCCATACATTCCTGAGATGACTTCCGTTGTTTCTGAAATAATGAATGATCATCTAATATATATAAGAAACTCACAGGGGCAGACATTACAAAAAATAGGCCCTAATTGGGTTAATGGAATTGGTAACTGGATCGAAAGAGAAGGTTATCTTGTAAAAATGACTGCGGCTAACTCATTTACTATCGAGGGCAATTCTGTGTACCCGGGAATCACAATTCCCGTAACAGCAGGTTTTCAATTTGTAAGCTATTTCCCTGGAAACAATATGGATGCTCTAATTGCTTTTGAAACTATCATAGGTGACGATTTATGCTACGTTAGAAACTCTATTGGATGGATGGTAAGAAAAATTGGCCCTAATTGGATTAACGGTATCGGTGATTGTCAGCCAGGGGAAGGATACCTTGTTAAGATGCTTGCTGATGGTGAAATACTTTATCCAATGAATGGAAAATCAAGTGAAAAAGCAAAAGAAATCCTTGTTAACTTCAATTTTAAAGGAGGCAATCCAGCCGAAGCGGTTTATACAATTTATATTGATGGATTGGAAATAGGCGATGAAGTTGCTGCTTATGATGGTGAAATTATGGTCGGAGCTACAAGAATTTATTCCGAAAACTCTTTTGAAAATGAACTTCCTGTTTTTAGCACTTTAACAAATGGAATAGGCTATGAAGAAGGCAATCCGATTATTTTGAAAGTATGGTCTGAAAACAAACTCCTTTCGGCTGATTTCACTATGGAAGCTGTTTATGATTCTTATGTTTCGGATGTTTACCCCGAAGGAGATGGGAAATATAGTGTTGTGAATATTACAAAAGGAGCAATTGAAAAGGTTGAGGAAACAATATCGGTTTATCCCAATCCTTCCGAAGGAATATTTAATATCTCAATCGAAGGAATTGAAGGTGATATTCAAATTAAAGTTTTAGATCTAAGAGGTAAAGAATATTCTAATTTTGAATTAAACGGAGCAACTTCAGCGCAACTTGATCTAAGAGAATTTGCTGGAGGGGTTTATTTTTTAAGCTTTGGTGGTAAGGGTTTTATAGAAGTAAAGAAAATAGTAATTGAATAAATATATTAAACGCAAAGTCGCAGAGAAAAAATGATTCATTCTCAAATAACTGAAAATAAAATCTCAGCATCTCAGCGTTCAATCAAACAAATGTTGTTAACCTAACTAAAAAATATAAAGTCCAATAATAACTAATTTGATCAGGTTATTAATAGTGAGCAAAAACAGGGAAGTCGCATATATTAATTAAAGTAAGGATAAGAGAATATGGGACTGAGGGAAGCGGAGCTGTATAAATTCCAAGAAGGATTTATTGGAATCAGATAATTCTTTTACTGAATAAACTACTCCTTATCAAAATCTTATTAATGGAGTGCACTAAATCAAAATAATTATAAATAGTCGAGGCAATGAATTAAGAAAAATATTGCTATATTTGAATTAAAATCTGAAAATGTCTGGTTTTGTAACTCACAGAAATTGAGTTGTGATATTTGACGTTAGTCAGAATTTTAAAAATTATATTATGAATTTACAAAAACTTCTAAGGTCGCTTTCAATAAAACACAAGATAATCATTTTAATCTTTGTCGCTACAGGGACAATTGGAAGTGCATTGTTCACAGCTTTGATGATCATCAGGATAAGGGATTATAAAGCCGACATGTTGAACAACTCATTAATGAATACCCAGCTGATTGGTGAAAATGTAATTTCATCCATAGCTTTTGAGGACCAGGTTGGGGCTTACGATATAATTAGTAAACTTAAAACCGTACCATCATTTTCGAATGCTACTTTATTCGATGCCCTGGGTGATGTTTTTTCAAAATATCCCGACACCCTACAAAACCTTATAGCACCACCTGAGAAGTTAATAGCATTTCAAACTTTTACAGGGAACGAACTTTTAGTTTTTGAACCAATTTTCTATCACGATGATTATTATGGCAGCATTTATGTAAGCTTCTCAACAAAAGAGCTTACCCGGCAGATCAACAATTATATTTTATTAATGCTTGGCATTTTTATCATTGCTGTAATAACCACCTATTTCCTGGCCAACAAGTTTCAAAAAATCATTTCAGGACCTATTGAATCACTGACAGATTTTACAGGTTTAATTACTAAAACAGCCGACTACTCACTTAGAATACAACCTAAGGGTGATGATGAAATAGGCAAGTTATATACGGATTTTAATGAAATGATCTTCCAAATACAACAAAGAGAAGAGGAAAAAGAGGTTGCCGAGAAAAGCCTGAAAGAATCGCAACAAAAATACTCCAATCTGGTTGAAGGATCAACAGATGGTATCATTATAATTCAAAAAGGCAAAATTGTTTTTGCCAACCAGCGGATCTGCGACATGTTAAGCAAACCTGTCAATGCAATTGTCGGTACCAAATACCTTAGTCATTTAGACAAGAAATATCACAAAAGCATTATTAATACTGTCAAAGACATCCAACAAGGGGATAACTACAATTTAGAAGCAGTTGAGGTGGAAATAATTGACTCAAAAAATCAACCTGTACCGGTTGAAATATCAGAAACGGAGATTGATTTTAAAAACAGTCCTGCACAAATGGTAATATTACGTGATATTACTGAAAGAAAGAAAAAAGAGGAGGAAGTAATGAAACTTTCTCAAGCCGTTGAGCAAAGCCCCAGCACTGTTTGTATTACCGATGTTAACGGATATATTGAGTATGTTAATACCGAATATATTAGATCTACCGGGTATGAAAAAGATGAGGTACTTGGGAAAAAACCCAATATTTTAAATGAGAAATTTATTGGAAAAGAGATATACAATGAAGTTTGGAAAAAATTAAAAAACGGAGATTCATGGAAAGGAGAAATTGAGAATAATAAAAGAAACGGAGAATTATTTTGGGAATTGACTTCATTGTCGGGCCTGAAAAATATTGAAGGAGAAATCACAAATTACATCATTGTTTCCAAGGATATTACTGAGGAAAAACATTTAGATAAGATTATCCGTGAGAGCAATGAGAAAATGTCACTCATTCTCGAAAACTCCCCAATGGGGATTTACCATTTCGATAAGGATGGCACAATTACAATGTGTAACAGCGCCTTTGCCAAGCTAATAGGTGTAGGGCCTCAAAAAGTTGTTGGTTTTAACGTAATCAGACAAACCAAAACACAAAAAATTATTGATGCAATAAACAAAACCATTCATGGACAACAAGCAATTTTTGAAGGCGAATACCAGCATCCATTAAGCGATAAAAAACTTTATATCAGAAGCATTTACACACCCCTGTTTTCTGAAAATAAAGAGTTTAAAGGTGGTATCTGTATTTACGAAGATGTTTCCGAAAGGATTAAATCGGAGAAACTGTCTATTGAAAAAGAAGCTGCTGTAGAAACCAGTAAATCAAAAAGTGAGTTTCTGGCCAGGATGAGCCATGAAATCCGGACTCCAATGAACGCTATCATCGGACTTTCGCATCTTTGCCTGCAAACCGATCTTAATTTCAAGCAAAGAGATTATGTTGAAAAGACCCATCGCTCCGCAAAATCACTACTTGGTATAATAAATGATATACTTGACTTTTCAAAGATTGAAGCAGGAAAACTCTCCATCGAAAAAGTTGAATTCCAACTCGAGAATGTCTTGGACGATATTGCCACCCTGATGAACATGAAAGTGCAACAAAAAGGGCTTGAGTTTATTTTCTCGATTTCATCCGATGTTCCTTTGATCCTTGTTGGCGATCCACTAAGATTAGGCCAGATATTAACTAACCTGATAAATAATGCTGTGAAATTTACCGAAAAAGGCGAAGTAGCTCTATTTATTAGTAAAATTGGGCAGGATGAAAAAGAAGTAAATCTTAAGTTTATTGTAAAGGACAGCGGGATCGGAATGACTCCGGACCAAAAGGATAAATTGTTTATAGAATTCTCTCAAGTCGATGGTTCAACAACCAGAAAATACGGTGGAACAGGCCTTGGGCTTGTGATTGCAAAAAAAATAATACAAATGATGGGTGGAAATATAGAGGTTGAAAGTGAAACCGACAAAGGAAGCTCTTTTATTTTTAATGCAAAATTTGGGATTTGCAAACAAAAAATAACCACAACAGGTGATATACCGGAAATAAATGAAATGAAGGTGTTGGTTTGTGACGACAACAAAACAGTTAGAAAGTTTCTTAAGATATCTTTAAATTCACTGAACTTTAGGACAACAGTTGCCGGATCAGGTGAGGAAGCCATTGAAATTCTTGAAGAAAGCCCCAATGATCCTTTCAGATTGGTCATTATGGATTATATGATGCCGGACCAAAATGGTATCGAGACAATTAAAAAGATCAAGAAAAGTAGTAAAATCAAAGTTCAACCAAAAGTTATCCTTTTAACAGCTTTTGGTAACGATGAACTTCTTATGAAAGCCAAAGAATCCGGAATTGATGATTACCTGCTGAAGCCCATAACACGATCTTCTTTATTTGATGCTATTACAAACCTGTTTGCCAAAACTGCTGTACCCGGTGTACAGGTTATTAAGGTTGGCACATTGCAGGAAAAGATGAAAAACATTGCCGGTAGTAACATCCTTTTAGCTGAAGACAATGATATCAACCAACAAATTGCCATTGAATTGTTCGAATCTGTTGGAATGAATGTTGATATTGCCAACAATGGCCGGGAAGCTGTAGAAAAAATGAATGACTCAGGCAGGCCATCCATGTATAACATTGTTCTCATGGATATTCAAATGCCTGAAATGGACGGTATCACAGCAACTGTTAATATCAGAAAGAATCCCGAATTCGATTCGGTTCCTATTGTTGCAATGACTGCTGATGCAATGGTAGGTGTGTCTGAAAAGTGCTATAAAGCCGGAATGAACGATTTTGTTACAAAACCCATCGATCCGGATGAAGTTTTTACTGCACTTATTAAATGGATTAAGAAGAAAGAAGGAACTGAAAAACTTAATATACCAAAGCCTGCAAGAAAAGAAATTGTCCCGAAAAAAACTTTTACTGAGTATGGGATACCGGACATTCCCGTTGTTAATACACACAAAGCATTTAAAAAACTTGGGATAGGTATCAATTCTTACATCAACATTTTAAAAAAATTCTACAGTTCAAATATCGGATTTATAGAAGATCTAAAAAGTGAATATAATGAAGGAAACATCGAAAATACAATTAGAATGTTGCATACAATGAAAGGCGTTTCCGGAAGCATCGGAGCTACTGAGCTTCAGGCGATTTCTCTGAAAACTGAAAATATGATTAAGGAAAACAAGAATGTTGATATAGAAGTTATTGTAAACGAGTTTGAAGAAATACTAAATCCGGTTTTGGAATCAATTTTCAAAATATTGATTGAGCCTGACCAGCAAAAAGAAGAGAAGCCCAAAGCCAAAGTAAATTTAGAGAGCATTAAGCCTCAACTTGACGAAATCAAGGCATTGCTTAAAGAAGATGATGGTGACGCTATTGATAAGATTAAAATGTTAAGAGAACAACTGGGAAACATTCCGGAATACCTGCAACTTGAAAACAAAGCCAATATGTATGATTTTGAAGAAGCAATAAATTCACTGGAAAAATTAACAAATGTTATGATCGAAGAAGCATGAGAACGGGCTACTTAAAAAAATATGACTATCAGTTAAGATTAACAAAATTCTTATAATTATATGAAAAACAAGTAAATAATAACCTATCAAAAAGTTTTTCCCCAAAATACCTTCAATTGACTTTGTAGCAGAATTCATCAACATAATCCTGAAAGTATTTTTTAGAAATCATGTGATGTATTCCCCATAAGTTTCGCTTTGCATTGCTTATCATCATATGCACCCAGATTAACACTTTTGCAGCTTCTTTTGGTTTTACTGTCTCTGGCTGTGTACCCAAACTAACTCTTTTATATTATTGTAACCCCTATAGTTGTCTGTCTTAACTAAGGAGTTGTAAGCAATATTTGATTTCACTTGTTTGTCTATTGTCAAGGCTTTCAAGTCATCAACAACGATCATCCTTACATACCGCAGTTTCGTTGGTTTTTTGTGTTTCTTAGGAGCTTTAGGGGAATCAACGGTAGATGCCATTACGATAACCTTTGATTGCTTTTGGCTTCCCCTGCCACGTTTACGCTTTTCATATTTTTCTTCCTCAGATTTTTCAGTATCAACACTTTCAAAAAAGCCTTCATCTAACTCAACAATTTTGTCAAGTTGGTACTCACGATCTCTTATACCCATAGTTTTACGCAGCTTTTGCATCATATACCAGATAGGCTCATAAAACTTATGACCAATTTGTCTTTGAAGTTCTAGGGCTGAAAAAGTTTTCTTCGTACTTGTTAAAAGATGAATGGCTATAAACCAGTATCGGAATGGTAATTTGCTGGCCTGCATAACGGTACCACTACGTAGTGTTGTCCGAGTTTTACATTTTTTGCATTGATATTGCCAAATGCTTGATTGCTAATAATACTCCTTGCTTCCGCAATTGCGGCAGGAAATCCCGGCTTTATCTCGCATCTCTTTGAACTTCTACTTACAAGATATCTCGTCTGGAAATTGTTCGATAAAATTGATTAGATTCATGTCAAAATTTTTTCCTTTAAGATACATATTTTTATTTATCTTTACCAATACTCATATAAAAAAAAGAACATGAAAAACACTGATTAATATTTTCTATTATTAATTGACCCAAAAACAAATATAGAAAATAAGTAAGGAACTTAAAGATCATAAAAGAATCGGAAATGCCTGTCAAGAGATTGGAATTATTGAATACCGTACTCAGAATATATGATGCAGTATTGGGATATTTTAACCAAGCCTTAAGGATCAGCGTATTTTGGAGACACCCAGAAAATGAGGAATACTATTATCCAGGTGTCAAAATATCAATATAAAATGAATAAATTATCACAATTATTTATAATGATCTGTTTAGGAATAATTAAATTACTAAACCTTACTCACATAAGATTTGGCATATCTATATGGCTGATAATATGCACTTTAATAGCTGTGCCTAATATTTCTATAACAGAATTTGAAAGTAACCCGAAATTTAGTCACATAAGTATTGAAGATGGCATTTCTCAGAGTTCAGGGCTTTGTCTGCTTCAGGATAATCGTGGATTTATTTGGATTGGAACAGAAGACGGTTTGAATAAATATGATGGTAATAGTTTCATAGTATATAAAAACGAACTGTGGAATCCGTACAGTATTAGTCATAATCATATTTATGCACTATATGAAGATGAGGATAGTGTTATGTGGATTGGCACAAATGGTGGAGGTTTGAATAAGTTTGATAGAGAGCTTGATCGGTTTTACTCCTACCAGCACAATCCAAGCGATTCATCAAGTATTAGTAATAATGTTATTAGAGCTATTTTTAAAGATAGCTTCGGAGATTTATGGATAGGTACAGAAGGTGGAGGACTTAATAGATTTGTAAATAATAGAAAAAAAAGTAATCCTAACGAAGGTGAATTTGAGAGGTTTATGCACCAAGACAAGGATATAAAAAGCTTATCGAGTAATTATGTTTTTGCATTATTTGAAGATAAGGACAATCAACTTTGGGTTGGAACTAAAAATGGTTTAAACAAATATAATAGAGATGAAAATAATTTCACTAACTATAAATACAATCCACAAAACCTTGATATATTTAATCATAGTCATGTTACAACCATTTTTGAAGATCTTACAGGAAAACTATGGGTAGGAACTGATGGTGAAGGTTTATTCTGTTTTGATAGTAGAAATCAAAAGCTCTCATGTTTCAAACAAAGTGCGAAAAATTCAAATAGTTTAACCAACAACTCTGTTAATGCAATTATGGAGGATAAAGAAGGAGTATTGTGGGTGGGTACAGAGGTTGGATTAAATATATATGACAGCGACAATGAAAATTTTATAACATTACTACATCAGGAAGACAATCCGTTGAGTATAGGGGATAACAGGATCATGTCGCTACTGGAAACGCCTTCAGGAATTATATTGCTTGGGAATTATGGTGGAGGTATTGACATTTATAATAAGAACAGAAAAAAGTTCAAACATTATCAAAACAGACTTCACGACTCAACAAGTTTAATGAATAATGCAATATTTTCTTTTTATGAAGACTCTCAAGGAGTATTCTGGATAGGAACATCTGCAGGTATGGATATTTTTGATAAAGAGACAGGTCAATTCACACATTTTAAATATGATCCACATAATGAAAACAGTATTGGGTTAGGCTTTATTACATATTTTGATGAGGACAAAGATGGGAATTTGTGGATTGGCACCTTCGGCAGTGGCTTATGCAAATTTAATCCAAAAGACAATACATTTACTCACTTCCGTAACAATCCCAACGATCCTAATAGTTTAAATTATGATTTTATAAGAGCTTTACATTTAGATAAGTCGGATGTCCTTTGGGTTGGTTTTTTTGGAGGTGGGATGGATAGAATTGATATAAATACAATTAAAGATGATCATCCCACTTTTACTCATTATAAAAATGTAGTTTCAGATACTAATTCACTAAATGATAATTATGTTTTTTCTTTTTTTGAAGAAGATAATGAATCTCTTTGGATTGGTACCTATGGAGGATTGAGCAAATTAGATCGTAAAACCGGAAAGTATCAGAGGTATCCTTTTGTAAGTGCTGACGGTATAATTATGGATAAATATTCAGCCTTCTGTATTCATGAATCTGATGATGATATATTTTGGATAGGATCAAAAATGGGACTACTAAAATTTGATAAAAAAACCGAATCTTTTATCGAAATATATCAGGAAACAGACGGGCTTTCGAATAATGTCGTTTATGGTATACTGGAGGACGATCAACATAATCTTTGGTTGAGCACAAATAAAGGATTAAATAAATTTAACCCAAAGAATAAATCATTTAGAGTTTATGATTATTCGGATGGTATTCAGTCGAATGAATTTAATGGTTGTGCATTTTTAAAATCCAGTAATGGTGAGATGTTTTTTGGAGGAATCAATGGTTTCAATACATTTTTCCCATCCGATATTACTAAAAGCACATATGTTCCACCTGTAGTTATTACTGATTTTAAGATTCTTAACAAAAAGGTTGAAATAGGAAATAAATCGCCATTAAAAAAACACATAAATGAAACTGAAGAAATAACCTTAACATATAAAGATTACGTATTTTCTATAGATTTTTCGGCAATCGACTTTTCCAGTTCCAAAAAAAACCATTATAAATATAAATTGGAGAATTTTGAAGAGAATTGGAATTATACTTCAAAAAACAGAATAGCGACCTATACAAATCTTGATCCGGGATTCTATATTTTCCGAGTACTGACTTCAAATAAGGACGGCGTTTGGTCTGAGGAAGGTGTATCCCTGGAGATAACAATCTCTCCACCGTGGTGGGGCACTATCTGGTTTAAGATAAGTGTTTTCCTGCTCTTGTTCATAGTTTTATTTGGAGGATTCAGGTTGCGAATAATGTCCATAAAGGATCGAAACAAAGAACTTCAATTACTTGTTGTTGAAAAAACAGAAGACTTATTAAAAGCAAAGGAACAGGCCGAAGCAGCAACCGAAGCGAAAAGTTCATTTCTGGCCAATATGAGCCACGAGATAAGAACACCAATGAATGCCATTATTGGTCTTTCACAACTTATTGTCAAAACTGATCTCACCAACAAACAGGTTGATTATATTGAAAAGGTTGACAGATCAGCACAATCTTTACTGGGCATTATTAATGACATTCTCGATTTTTCAAAAATTGAAGCAGGAAAACTAAATATCGAAAATATCGATTTTGACCTTGAGAACATAATGGATACTGTATCGAGCCTGAATTCGCAGAAAGCACAAGACAAGGGCTTGGAATTTGCCATTCATATTGCACCGGACGTGCCATTGTATTTGATTGGGGATCCTATTCGTATCGGGCAAATTATAACTAACTTTTGTAGTAACGCTATAAAATTTACTGAAGAAGGCGAAATTGTAATAGAGGTAGTTGTTGAAGAAAAACAACCAGATGCAAAACTGAAACTTCAGTTTTCAGTAAAGGATACCGGAATTGGTCTTACCAATGAACAACAAGGTATAATGTTTCAGGAGTTTAGTCAGGCAGATAGTTCCACAAGTCGGAAGTTTGGTGGTACAGGGCTCGGGTTAGCAATAAGCAAGAAACTCGCTAATCTGATGGGTGGCGATACCTGGGTAGAAAGTGAATATGGAGTGGGGAGTAAGTTCTGCTTTAACGCAATATTTGGTCAGCAAGAGCAAAAAAAGCGTGATAAATTTGTGTCTGCTTCTGAACTGGGAACACTGAAAGTATTAGCTTGTGATGACAATGCGACAGCCCGCTTAATTATAGCAGAGGCAATAAGTACTTTTTCTTATGATGTAGTTACTGTAGAATCAGGAAAAGCTGCCATTACCGAACTGGAAAAAAACCCATATGACTTATTTATTGTCGACTGGAAAATGCCTGAAATGGATGGCCTTAAAACCATTGAAGTCCTTAAAAAAGATGATAGATTTAGTGATTTACCCATTATTATGGTTACAGCTTTTGGTAGAGAAGAGATAGCACTAAAAGCGAGGGAATTGGGAGTCAATGGTTTTATCACCAAGCCCTTCGCATATTCTATGCTTTTTAATACTATCATGGAGATCTTTGGGCAAGAGGTCAGAATATCAAGATCCAGACAGGCAAGAGGTGAAAAACATTTAGAAGCCCTGGAAAAAATTAGGGGTGCACAGCTTCTGATTGCTGAAGATAATGAGATTAACGTACAGGTAGCACAGGAACTTTTTGAAGGAGCAGGTTTTCTGGTTGAGATAGCTGTGGATGGTAAAGAGGCTCTGAATATGGTAGCTGCTTCGGGGGTGCCTTCCAAATACGATTTGATATTTATGGATATACAAATGCCAATAATGGATGGTTATACTTCTACCCAAGAAATTAGGAAGCTTGAACATTACAAAGATCTTCCAATATTAGGCTTAACAGCTGATGCTATGTCAGGTGTAAGGGAAAAATGTATTGAATCGGGAATGATGGATTATATAACCAAACCAATAGATCAGGATGATGCATTCGGCAAATTGGTAAAGTGGATTGATAAAGATCTGATAAAAAAGAAAAGCATTGGCTCTGATAAACAAGCCATTAAAAAACCTGATCCCGACGAGCAATTAATCATTCCTGAAATAAAGGGTGTTTTAACTCACAAGGCACATAAAAAACTTGGCATTGCTATCAATTCATACATCAACATTTTAAAGAAATTCTATAATTCAAATATCGGATTTATTGAAGGCCTAAAAAGTGAATATAATGAAGGAAACATCGAAACTACAATAAGAATGCTGCATACAATGAAAGGTGTTTCCGGAAATATCGGGGCCGTTGACCTTCAGGCTTATTCTCTGAAAGCTGAAAATCTGGTCAAGGAAAACAAGAATGTAGATATAGAAACTATAATAAGTGAGTTTGAAGAAATACTAAATCCGATTTTAGAATCAATTTTCAAAACATTGATTGAGCCGGATAAGCAAAAAGAAGAAAAGCCCAAAGCCAAGGTTAGTTTAGAGAGCATTAAACCACAGCTTGATGAGATAAAAAAAATGCTGGAAAATGACGATGGTGACGCCATTGATAAAATCAAGCTGTTAAAAGGCCAATTGGGAAATAATCAGGAATACCTGCAACTGGAAAACAATACCAGCATGTATGATTTTGAAGAAGCGCTAATTTCACTGGAAAAATTAACAAATGCAATTACAGTTAAATAAATACAGGATTTAATGAAACAAATAATAATCATATCATTTGCCCTTTTTGTAATTATTAGTCATTCATCGGGTTCAAATGAAAATAACGGGAATGGTTTTTTTAAACATTACACTCTTAAATCCTGGGTACAGGATGACGGCTTACCGGCCGATGAAGTGATCTGCTTTGCTGAGGGCAGGGATGGGTTCCTTTGGATCGGAACTTACGGTGGAATTGCAAAATTCGATGGCAAAGAATTTAAAATCTATTCACCGGATAATACACCCGAACTGCATGGAAAAAACATTCTTGCATTATTATTTGATTCAAAGGATTGCCTGTGGATTGGGTCCAACGAAGGCGTTACGCTATACAAAGATCATCAGTTTTTCATTCCTGAAGGTCTGCAAACTTTCGTTGATAACAACATTAGTATTGAAGAAATATTTGAAGACAGCAAAGGGCGGATATGGTTCGGCTCTTCTTTTTCCGGAATCTATATGTTTTCAAATGGCAGCCTCAGCCATATAGATAATTACGGATCATTGTTAACAGGTATTATTAAAGCTATTGCCGAGGATCAGGAAGGCAACATTTATTTCAGCTCTAACACAGGAATATTATTAAAATACTCGAACAACACATTCGAAATTATTAACAACCCTGTATCAAGGACTATCTTTTCAATTTGCCCGGTTGGCGATAATATCTGGTTAGGGACTTCTGATGGTGTTTTTGTTTTAAAAGATGATAAAATAAGTAAGCCCCACAACATTCCACTCTCCTATGTGAATTCTATATCTAAAATAAAGGATAGCATCCTTCTCATTGGTTCTTCAGTTGGATTATGGACATATAACTTGAAAACCGGATTATTATCGCCACCTTTAAATGAACATAAAATTTTACTTAAAGATATCAGGAGTACATATGTTGACAGGAAAGGGAATGTTTGGATTGGCACCTATAGGGATGGAATGTTTTTGCTTTCCCGCGGAATATTTGTCAACTATTCTGAGAAAAACGGTTTACAAAGCAACCAGGTATATTCAGTTATTGAAACCGGTATTAACACCTACCTGATTGCAAGTGGAGACGGTCATATTCAGGAATTCTGTAATGGTAGTTTTAAGGATTATCCTACAAAAACACAAATACATGGAAAGAGGATCAAGCAGTTGTATAAAGATAGTGGCGGTAATATATGGATCAGCACATATGGTGGTTTGCTAAGAGTTACCCCTGATGGTAGTGAAAAACTTTTCGGGAGTGAGCATCTATTTGGAGAATTGATAAGGCTCGTTTACGAAGACAGGGAAGGAAACATATGGATAGGAAGTGCTGCAACCGGCTTGCATAAATTACAACCGGATGGGCACATAAAAACTTTTGATAATCAAAATGGCCTGCAATCCAATTATATTATGGATCTCATAGAATTAAATGATGGAAGCATTGTTGTAGGCAGTAAAAAAGGTGTTGATGTTATCATTAAGGATACGGTTGTCAGACATTATGAAAAGGCCAACGGACTCGCTTCAGACCTTGTCTTTAACATGTATGAAGACTCTACCGGATGCTTATGGGTCGGTACATTGGAAGGACTCAGCAGAATCCGGGGAGAAAATATTGAAAGCTTTAATAAAGCATCAGGCCTGCCATCATCCACTATTTTCGAAATAATTGAAGATGACCATGGCTTTCTTTTGATGCCCACCGACAATGGCCTCATAAAGGTTCATATATCTGAGTTTGACAAATTTTCGACTGAAAAAACTGATACACTTTTTTGTATTGAATTCAACAGAACAAATGGATTACCGGCTTCAGGATGTCAGGGGGCTACCCATTACCTGAAAGATTCCAAAGGCTGGATTTGGTTAAACACAAACAATGGTTTCGCTATCTTGAAACCGTCAAAAATTATTAATAATTACAGCGCCCCGGTTTCAATTATTGACAAGATAGTAATTGATGAGCAAATTGAATTTCCGGGAGAGCCCATCATCCTAAAATCTGGCAACAAACACCTTAAAGTATATTTCACTTCTGTGGATTTTTTATCACCAAATAATATTTCTTTCAAATACAAGCTTATACCTTACGATGAAGAATGGCAGGACGTATCAGGAGAAAGATTCGCATCTTATACAGGATTAGGCCCGGGTAATTATGAATTTTTAATTTCAGCAAGAAATAACGTTACTGACTGGAACAATGAACCAACTCGGCAATCATTTTACAAACAACCTTATCTATATCAAAAGGGATGGTTTATTGCTCTGATGATCATATTACTGGCTTGTATTATTTATCTCGGTTATGCCATCAATTTAAGAAGACTAAGGAAGCTAAATGAAAAGATGCAACAAATGGTAAAGGAAAAAACCTTAGAGCTTGTGAATCAAAAAGAAATTACAGAGAAGGCTAATATCATGTTAAAAGAAAATTCCCTGAAACTGGAACAAGAAAGCGCCCAGTTATTATCTGTCATTAATAGCACACCTGATCTGATCTTTGCCAAAGATACTAATGGAGTTTATTTAACATGTAATATGGCTTACACAAAATATATTGGAAAAGAGATTGAAGATATCGTTGACAAAACAGATTTTGATCTTATTCCCGAAGAAGAAGCCAGGAAAATATGGGAGGAGGATAAAAAAATGTTGAATAAAAATGCCGTCATGCATTACACCACATGGCTGACCTATCCAAATAAAGGGAAAGTATTGATTGATGTGTTTAAAACTCCTTTTTATAATAAAGATATGAAGTTGCTGGGATATATCGGGGTTGGAAGGAACATCACCGACAGGTATGAAATGGAGCAGGAGTTGAGAAAATACAATGAAAGGTTGGAGGATGAAAAGTTTTTCCTGAATATGCTTATGGATTCAATCCCTGCCCCTGTTTATTATAAAGATATTAATGGCACGTACAAGAGTATAAATAAAGCTTTTGCATCGTTCATGAACTTATCCAGGGAAGAAATTATCGGAAAAACTGTAAACGAAACAATTAGTAATAAAAGTATTGCCAATGATCATAAAACAGTAGACAAAGAATTATTCAACGGTAATGAAGATATTTTAATTTATGAATACTCAATGGAATCGCTAAAAGGCGAGGAAATTTATTTTAGGGTAAATAAAGCTAAACTTTTCAACAGGGAGGGAAAATTAATTGGCCTGATCGGGGTAATATTGGATCTTACCGAACAAAAGAAGATATCAGAAGAATTAAAAACCTCAAAAGAACAAGCTGAGGCAGCTAATGTTGCAAAAAGCGAATTTCTGGCTCGAATGAGTCACGAGATCAGAACACCGATGAATGCAATTATCGGACTTTCACACCTTTGCCTGCAAACGGATTTAAATTCAAAACAAAAGGATTATGTTGATAAAACACATCGTTCGGCCAAATCACTTTTACGTATAATTAATGACATTCTGGATTTTTCAAAAATTGAAGCCGGTAAATTTGACATGGAGAATATTGAGTTTGAGCTTGAAAAAGTCCTCCAGAACATATCCGATCTAAACAGCCTTTCAGCACAGAAAAAGGACATTGAACTGGTTTTTTCCGTATCTCCCAGTGTTCCAATGCAACTCGTGGGTGACCCACTGCGCCTCGGGCAGGTATTAACAAACCTGGTAAACAATGCCATAAAATTTACAGAAAAAGGAGAAGTAGCAGTTTTTATTGATAAACTTGAGGAAAATGAAAGTGAAGTAATCCTGCAGTTTGTGGTTAAGGATACCGGTATTGGCATGAATGAAAACCAACTGAAAAGCCTTTTCAAAGAGTTTACACAGGTTGACGGATCAATAAGCAGAAAATTTGGTGGTACCGGACTTGGATTAGCCATAGCAAAAAAAATTATTAATATTATGGGAGGGAATATTCAGGTGGAAAGCCAACCTGACAAAGGAAGTTCATTTACTTTTACCATAAAGCTCGGATCAAGTAGGAAAAAGGTTGATCAGTTTGAAAAACTCAACAGCCTTAAAGGAATGAAAGTTCTGGCATGCGACGACAACGAAACAGTAAGGCTTTTCCTCAAAAAATCCCTCGAATCTCTCGAATTCGATGGCACTATTGTCGAATCAGGAGAGAAAGTTATTGAGACTCTATTGATTAATAAAAATAAACCATACCAGCTTATCATCCTTGATTATATGATGCCGGGAATGAATGGGCTTTTAACGACAGAACAAATCCATAAAAATAAAGAAATCAGCACAAAACCCAAAATCATTCTTCTAACAGCTTTTAATAATAAGGAACTGAAACAACGGGCAGCAGAAATAGGCATTGATGCGTTTTTACTGAAACCGGTCAGCCGATCAACAATTTATGATACGATGCTTAATTTATATGCTGATATAGCAACAACTGAAATTGCAGAATTGAGTTCTGAGGAAATTAAAGAGCAACTCCATGTTATTGAGGGAAGTAACATTTTACTTGTAGAGGACAATGAGATCAATCAACAGATTGCGCTTGAATTATTAACAATGGAGGGAATAGAGGTTGAAATTGCCAATGATGGCCGGGAAGGCGTTGATAAAGTCCTGAATTCAGGACATCCTTCAAAATACAATCTTGTTTTGATGGATTTACAGATGCCTAATATGGATGGAATTACGGCAACAAAACATATACGTAAAAACACAGAGTATGATGAATTGCCTATAGTTGCAATGACTGCTGATGTTATGGTAGGAGTAATGGAAGAGTGCATGAATGCCGGAATGAATGATTTTATATCGAAACCTATTGATCCTGATGAAGTTTTTTCTACAATTTTGAAATGGCTTCATCCACAAGCAACCGAAACTAAAACTTTAAAAAACAAAACAATAAAAAAAGTTTCTTCACCAAAGCAAACATTTGCTAATGTGGACATTCCTGAAATCACAGGCATTCAAACCCACCAGGCTTTAAAAAGGCTTGGGGTAAGTTTGGAATCCTATAAAAACATCCTTAAGAAATTCTATTTTTCTAATGCTAATTTATTGGAAGATATTAAATCAACTTTTAAAAAAGGGGATATTCAGTCCGTTGTCAGATTCCTTCATACCCTAAAGGGAGTTTCAGGTAATATCGGAGCTGTTAACCTTGAATCGTTGGCAAAAGAAGCTGAGCCTCTTTTAAAGGAAAATAGTGACATTCAAATTGAAGTTATTATTAAAAGCCTTGAGTCCCAACTCAATCCTATTCTTGATTCGATTCTTGAAACATTGATAGAACCGGATGATAATCAACCCGGTCAGACAGTTATAAATATCGATTTTGAAGACATGAATTCAAAGTTGGATGAAATTGAAACACTTCTCAAAGATAATGATGGAGATGTTATTGATAAAATCAAGATACTAAAAGACCAGTTAGGTGGTATTCCCGAATATCTTCAGTTGGTAAACCATGCAAATATGTATGATTTTGAAGAAGCACTTATAATATTAGAGAAACTAATTGATGTGATAGCTCCAAAAGAAAAGGCATGAAAATATATTGCTACTTAATGTTATGTATAGTTTGAAATGTTAAAAAAGAAAGCTAAACATAAGTAAAATACAATTATTACCTAATTAGTTATCACTTGATTAGTTTTGCAGCTTGTTTTAATAACAAGTGACTGAAATGCAGTGGTGTTTTGTTAATACTAACTTTGTTGATTACGAAATTTATTCGCCCTCCTGTAATAATAAAATTGATCATCACTCCTTTTTTTTCATAATTTTTTGTATCACCAATGGTTAAAATGGGTTTTCCGCTTAAAGTTACTAGAAGTTTTTCTAATTCTTTTTCATCAATTTCACCAATAAATAAAATATGGCTTGAGCCAACATCATCCAGATTATTTAATTGTCGAAATTCTACCTTTTTACCTTTAATTGTATGTGTTGAAAAAATTTCGGATGCAATTTCACTGATTGGTGTGTCACCATAAATACTAAATACCAAGGGCTTATCAGTATTTGATGTTAGAATGCTATCCGGCCAGGTAATAAAACGAGTAAATTTTTCAATATAAACAGTTTTAATTGTATATTCTTCATTTTGTGCATTTGCTGTAGTTATTGGAATAATGATAAACATTAAAACCAAGAAGTTTAATATATGTTTTATTTTAAAGTAGTTCACTTTGCAAATATAACTAATAAACACATACTATAGTAATAATTATCTCGAATAAACATATTTATTATTATTCATTTATTTACATTATTTGATTGCCTGAATAATTACAAATAAAAATTGAAAAAGTAATAATGATCTAATTGTAATTATTTTTTCTTAATTTTACTGTATTAAAAATCACTATTATGAAAAACTTACAAATTATTAGTTTGACAATTTTAATAATATTGGCTTCATTATTTAGTTCAATTGATAGTTTAAAAGGCCAGGCAGTAGATACAGCCCTTCTATCCAACTTGTTCTCCCTATCATTAACAGCGATGCAAAATATTCAAATAACATCTGCTTCGAAATACGAAGAAGATCTTGCCACTGCTGCAGCTACTGTGTATGTAATAACCGAAAATGAGATTGAGCAATATGGTTATCAGGACCTTCAAGAAGCATTAAAATCTGTGCCAAGTGTTTACTTATCCAATCCTCATAGCTGGGTATGGGGAGGTCAGCGAGGATTCCTTTCGAACTTTTCTCAAACTTTGCTTATGGTTAACGGGCGAGAGGTGAATAATCTTATTGCTTTTGAAGGATTTATCTCAAAGCAATTTGCCACTTATAACATCAAGCAAATAGAAATTATGGCCAGCCCGGGGTCGGCCATTTATGGAGCTAACGCACTTGCAGGTGTAATAAATATAATTACGAAGGAGGTTGATAAAGATTTTGATGGTTTTGAGTTGTATGTTGACGCAGGATCGTTTAATACAAAAGCATTAAGCATGGTCTTTGCAAAGGAAATTGGAGATGACCTCCGTATATCTGGTAGCATCCGTTACTATACCTCAAACGAGGAAAATTTCTCAAAATGGACAAGTAACCTTGAAGAATTTGTTCCGGGTTGGGCTGATAAAAATTTTGTGAAGAATTATGTAGGTTTTGGCAAATACAATAACTTCGCACAAAGCATACCGATTAATTTTCAAGTTGATTATAAAGGATTTTATGCAGGAGTGAATGCTTATCATAACTTACAAAGCCATGGCTTGGAGAAAGCAAGTTGGGATTATACAGATAACGAGGATTTAAGAAATTTCCAGCTATGGTATGCCGGGTATAAAGGTGAGATTACAGATAAGTTGAATGTGAAATTGGATTATTCAATGGTAAGATCAAAATTCTGGGGACGGTATTCTTCTGATTTTTGGCCTACTGCACGTCTGCAAAATCCCGGATATATTGAGCATTACACTTTTAATAATTGGATCCCAAATACCGGTGATCGTTCAGGGCACGATTTTCAAATGCTTGATTATAATCAATCAAATGCCCTAGTTTATGATGCTACTCTGCGCGACAGTTTGATATTACAGAATTATTACACTTCATTTGCTGCTTATTTAATAGATCAAAATATCATTGATAAAGATGCCATTACAAAAGACGATGTCCATAAATATTTCAGCCATATTTATACAAATAAAGACAGCAGAGGGTCAATGCGTGATAAGATTGACTTGATGTTCGATTATCGTTTCAATAAAAACCATTTGTTAACATTTGGATATACTTTTGATTATATAAATTACGTTGGCCTGGTTGTAACTGACGCAGGAATTGGTGTTGGAGCTACTTACGATATTCCGGTTGATCTCAGTAAAAGGAATGATGTATATTCCAGCACTAAAAATGGCATATTTACACAAAATGGGGTATCCGATCATCTCCCGTGAAAAAATAACTTTGCAGGATGAATTATCCGGCAAATCAAATGGAATTTGAAGACATGTTTAATACAGAGCAAGATTGTATTGATTATTTGATAGCAATG
>Ga0222665_1000294_pt1 | contig 33456 bp, 20 predicted proteins | sample AntAcemetagen653_FD_179853 | JGI IMG/M metagenome (GOLD analysis project Ga0222665, IMG submission 179853) | Saline water microbial communities from Ace Lake, Antarctica - #653 | ecosystem: Environmental > Aquatic > Non-marine Saline and Alkaline > Saline | place: Antarctica: Ace Lake...
GAGAAATTCGGAAAAACTTTTAGAAATAGTTAATCCCAAACCTGTACCGCCATATTTTCGGCTTGTCGTTCCATCAGCTTGATGAAAAGCCTCAAAAATAGATTTCAATTTCTTTTTTGGAATTCCAATTCCTGTGTCAATCACAGATAAAGCTACACAACTGTCCGGTGTTAAAAAACTATTATTAAATTTGATTGATTTATCTGGTTTGTGAACCGACAGAGTAACACTACCCTTAGGAGTAAATTTTATAGCATTAGACATCAGATTTTTAATAATTTGATGAACACGCTGTATATCTGTTGGTATTTCTTTGGGAATATCTTTGTCAATATTAACTTTTAATTCAATACCCTTATCGCCAGTTAAAGGTAAAAATGATTTAAGGATAAAGTCTTTTAATTCCTCAAAGTTAAACATTTCAATATTGAGATCCAATTTTCCGGCTTCAACTTTTGAAAGGTCGAGTATTTCGTTTATCAGATTCAAAAGGTCAGTACCGGACGAGTTTATAGTTTTAGAAAATTCGATTTCTTTTTTCCCAAGGGTTTTATTTTTATTACCATAAAGCAATTCGGAAAGTACAAGTATGCTGTTTAAAGGAGTTCGAAGCTCGTGGGACATATTTGCAAGAAACTCCGATTTATATTTACTTGCGGCTTCAAGGTCTTTAGCTTTTTGAATAATTTCCATTTGAGCTTTATTAAGCTCCCTGTTTTTAACCTCAATATCGTCGCGTTGGATTTCAAGGGCTTTAGTCCTTTCTTCAAGTTCCTCATTTGTAACCCGTAATTCTTCTTGTTGTTGTTGCAGATTTTCCTCTGAAATTTTTAATGCTTTGGTTTGTTCTTCAAGTTCATCGTTAGTTTGTCGTAATTCTTCTTGTTGAACGGTCAATTCATTAGCCTGAATTTGTGTTTGTTCAAGAAGTTCCTGAACTTTAGAATGCGATTGTGCCGAATTAATAGCCACAGCAATACTTTCAACACATTTATCAATAAATATCTCTTGTAGTTTCGTAAACGGTGAAAATGAGCCTATCTGAATAATTCCAATTAATTTATCTTCAAAAATAAAAGGGGCAATAAGATAATGATCGGGGATTTTTTTATCGACGCTATAATTAATTTCCGGAGCATTGGAACTTATATTTGAAATTATTATTTTTTCTTTCTGTTTTGCAACCTGCCCAACAAGTCCCTCACCAATTGCAATTTTTGTAAATTTAACTTCAGTATCTTTAAAAGCATAACTTGCATCAAGAGTAAGAATGTTTTCTTCGTCAGTTAAATAAATTAATCCGATTTGTATATCAAGATATTGAACAAGGAATGAAATTATTTCATCGGTGAGTTCTGATATTCTTTTTTCACCGCTAATTTTAGTTTCGAGACTATTTATTCCGGTTTTTAACCAATCCTGATCTTTAATTTCTTTTGAAGTTTCTCGCAAGGTTTTCGTCATTTCAAAGAGTGATATGCCGAGTGTGTCCTTTTTGCTTCGAGGAACAACATCGCCCGAGTAATCACCTTGAGCAATTTTATTTGACTGGTTGACAACTCCTTTAAAGCTTTCAATCATTTGATTCATTGACTTTCCCAAAACATCTTCCTTACTTCTGATCTCAACACTTCGGCTATAATCACCGAGAGCAGCCGATTGGCTGACATCAGCATAAGATTTCAATGATTTTACGAGTCTGTTAAATGTGTTGGTCATATCGCCAACTTCATTATTAGGTGCTCTGATGTCTTTGTTTTTCAATTGGCCCACAGCCACCTCTTTTGCCCAAACCGAAATTTTCTTAATCGGGTTTACGAACCATCGTGTTACGATGATTGATATAAAAAATACTATTATAAATGTAACGAAAAAAGAAATCTTAGCAATGTCGGATAGGTCGCGTGCATACACAAATGCCTCATAATGATTGATGTTTTCAATCAATGCCCAATTAACTCCAAAATCTTCAAGAAAATCAATATTGCGATATATTCCAAGGACGTTTTTACCCTTATCATCTAAGTAATTTGTAACAATTCTACCTTTTTTTTACTCTGATTTCGGCACGAAAGGATCGTTCTTTTTATTAATATATGTCAGCCATTCATTGGATTTTTCATTATTTGATTTATTATTCAATATTGCCGAATCACCATCAAATCGTGAACCTGATCTATAATACAAATCTTTGCCAATAAGATAAGATTCACCGGTTTCGCCTAATGAAGCATTACCCATGATAATTTCATTAATTTTATCCATGGTAACTTGAATAGCCAAAATCCCTATTTCTTCCCCATTTCCATTATGAATGACTTGCCCGAAAAAACCCGATAATTCATTCATTGAAGGTTCATAAAACTCCAGGTCGGAAAATAGTATTTTATCGCTGTCCAATATTTTTTTACAAGTTTTTGCAAAAAGGGTATTTGCGTATTTTCCATAAAATAGATTAGTGCCTAAATCATTTTCATTTTTAAGGCTAAATAATATATTCCCCTTAGAATCTATATAATAAATATCATAAAATCCTTTTTCTTTTATGCCTCGGGAGAGATTTTTATTTAATATTTTTGTGTCTTCACTCCAATTGTCGGTTTGAACAAATTCATTTAAAGACTTATTATCCTGTTCATATCGTTTTTTTAATGATTCAAGAAATTTAATGTTTGAGTTTTGATTTGATTCATAATTTAGAAAATCAACAATATCTTCAAAAAAAGAATTAATGTATTCAACTCTCAATTGAGAAGTTGTCATCAATGCTTTTTCGTTAACAATAGTTAGTCCAACGTAGGAATTCACATAGTTCAAATAGCTTAAAACACCGAGTGGTATTATGGAAATTGCGAGAAACCATATTAATAGAGATTTGCCAACACCAATATTGGAATTTGCCTTAATGAATTTCCGAATTTTTGATGAAATCGTTTTCTTATTTTCTGATGATTCTGTCATTAATATTTTCGTAAAAATGATTTTAGAATTTTTATTCTAATGATAAATATTTTTGAGATCAATTTCTATTGTCTTAGTTTAAATGCTTACCGCAACTTCTTCAATAGTATTATATAACTCCTCAGGATTAACAGGTTTGCTAATATAATAATCCATCCCAACTGCAATACATTTTTCTTTATCGCCTTTCATAGCATGAGCTGTCATTGCAACAATCGGAGTATGGATTTTTTTTGATTTTTCATTTTCCCTTATTTGTATTGTTGCTTCAAAGCCATCCATAACAGGCATCTGAACATCCATAAGAATTATACTAAATCTTTCTTTTTTTGTTTTCTCGACTGCTTCTTTTCCATTTACTGCAATTGAGACTTTATATCCCTTTCTTTCGAGTAACTGAATAACAATTTTGCGATTAATAATCTGATCCTCGACAAGCAGAACAGAAAGTTTACTGCCATCTTTTTTAATTTCTTTTTGCGGTTTCTTTGTAATATTCAAAACTTCTGTCTCAAAATTGAAAATACTGATTAGAAGATTTTTCAAATTGTTTTGCAAAATCGGTTTTGTTATTACATGCTGAATTTCTGTTTTTAGAAATTCTTTGTTTTCTATTATGGATTTATCAGTAACCATAAGTACAATAACAGGTGTATTATCCTTAGATAATAAACTGTTGATTTTCTCTTTTATATTAACACCCTCTTCAGAATCAATGTGGTAGTCCAGTATAATAACATCGTATTTCTTTCCTGATTTTTTTGCAAGATTAATTGAATTAATTGCTTCCGCTGTTGTTGATGCAATATCGGAATTTATTTTCCATTCTGTTAAAATATCATTGACTACCATTGCACATTCATTACAATAATTAACTATAAGAATATTAATTTCTTCATTTTTTTTATTCAATTCAATTTTCCATGGTTCTGTATTTTGTTTTCCCTTTTTTAAAGGTAAATTAAAATGAAATGTGCTTCCTTCTCCCATTCTACTTTTTACTCCAATTTGCCCTCCCATCATTTCCACAAGGCGTTTTGAGATGGTCAGTCCGAGGCCTGTACCGCCATGTTTTCTGGTAGTATCTATTCCTGCCTGACTATATGATTCAAACAATTGATTAATATTTTCTTTTTCAATGCCAATTCCTGAATCTGTAACAGAAAAAAGAAGATTCATTTTGTTATCAGAAATTTCTTCGGCAGAAATATTTATTGAGATTTTTCCTTTCTCGGTAAATTTTAAAGCATTTCCAAGTAAATTAATTAGTACCTGCCTTATTCTAAGCGGATCACCAACAAAAACATCAGGAAGCGCCGGTGAAATATTGCATATAAACTCCAGTTTATCACGGAAAAGTTTCATCGATAGAAGCCTAACAATTTTATCAATCAACTCGCGAATACTAAATTCAATTTCTTCAAGGTCAATCTTGTCGGCTTCAATTTTAGAAACATCAAGAATTTCGTTAATAATTTCAAGCAAAGATTCACCTGAGTTCTTAATATCTACGATGCGTTCGAAGTGAATTTCAGAAAGATCACCATCCATTAAAGATAATTCAGCTAATCCTATTATACCGTTTAAAGGTGTTCTGATTTCATGGCTCATACTTGCCAAGAAGGAACTTTTAGCTATTGTTGCTTCTTCTGCAATACGCTTAGCTTTATCCAATTCTGTAACTGTTTTCTCTAATTCTTTATGGGTTTGCTCAAGTATATGTTTTTGCTTAAAGAAATCAATGAATGCTTTAATTTTGCTTCTTAACATTTCAATATCAAGAGGTTTGTATAAATAATCAACAGCACCGGTTTGATATCCCCTAAAGATATTCTTTCTTTCTTTGCTTATTGCCGTTACAAAAATTATCGGAATGTGTTTTGTTCTTTCGTTTGATCGCATAATCTCAGCGGTTTCAAAACCATCCATTCCGGGCATCTGAACATCCATTAGCACTAATGAAAAATTATACTCAAGCATCAAGCTTAAAGCTTCATTTCCAGACATGGCTCTAATTATTTTTAACTCAGGGCTTTCAATAATTCCTTCAAGTGTAATGAGGTTTTCTTCCCTATCATCAACTATTAAAATATTAAATTTATTATCTGAATCCATAATTTCGTTATTTTCTAATATTTTTCCACTCATTTCTATTACCTACTTAACAAAATCAAGTAGGTTGCTATATTAATACGAATGCAAGATACAAAAATATTTATCATCAAATTTTATTTTATAATAAATAAATATTTTTTATTACTAAAATTGTTTTAATATAAAATAGATTTTACTATTAAATTGATCAGAAATCAATTGTTTCTATGATTTAAAAGCACACAAAACTAAGGCGTAGCTAAAATAATTATCTAAGCAAGTCCCTTTTTCCATTTTTAGTTTTTTTATATCTAAATTTTTTGATTTATGGGTAATTTTATTTATTACGGAAATCGGGCTAATAAGTTTTAATGAATAATAAATGGAACCTCCTATAAAAAAGAAATTTTTCACATCTAATTTCTTGCATATTTTTTTAAATTCCTTCCTTGTATAGGGATATTCTTCTCCGAACTTCCAAGTTCCGATTTTTTGAGAAATAAATTTGTAGATTCGATAAGGAGGATTATGTTTGTTTGGTACAGAAATGAAAGTTATTCCGTTGCTGTTAATCAAATCAAAATGAGTTTTATTTATTGTCAAGCGATCAGGCATAACAAAGTGTTCCGATAATCCAAAACTCATTGAAATATCATATTTTTCAAAATATTGTTCCGGTAAATTTAGCGCATCGACGCAAATAAACTCAGCATCAAGTTTGTGTCTTTCGAAAAATTGTTTTGATCGTTCGAGGGCTTTTGTTGAATAGTCAAGAATTGTAACTTTAGCACCTCGTTTTGCCATCATAGCGGCGTGAGGGCCAATTCCCGCCCCAACCTCAATTACATTCAGGCCTTCGTAAGTGTTAAAATGATCCAAAATTATTTTATTCATTCTATGAAAGCGTATGCTTTTTTCTTCAACTTCAAGATAATATAAATCTTCTTCATAGGAAAAATCTTTTTCCCACATCGCATCCCACAACTCGGGTGTATTCTTTTTCATAAGTATTTATTAATTCAAATTAGCGAGGTCAAGTTTTTTACAAATATTAATATAATTATGATGCTAAGGTAATAAAAAATTAATAGAGCAGATGAAATTATATATTATGGGTTAAAATATTTAAACAATGGCTTGATATTTTTTATAATAGAATCATATAAAATACCGAGCTCTGAAATTATTTGGGCTAAACCGCAGGAAAATCGCTTGTTATGCTATTGGGATTTAAGATTTTGCTTATGCCTTTAAAGTGAAATTTTTCGGTGTGACATACTTGCTTTTCCTTGATCAATTGTAAATGGATTTGATACTTGAAAAATCTTAAACAAAAATGAAGTTAGATATGGCCGGAAACCTATCTATTTCAAATTTTAGGGTTTAGATAATTGCCTTTCTTATTTTTAAAAGTTTTATTAATAAATCTTCAAGTTTATCGAGTTTGAGCATATTTGCCCCATCTGATTTTGCCAGGGCAGGGTTAGGGTGAGTTTCAATAAAAATTCCATCAACACCTGTTGCAATTCCGGCTTTCGCCATACATTCGATCATTTCGGGTTTCCCTCCTGTTATTCCTTCGGCTTGATTTGGTTGTTGCAACGAATGGGTTACATCAAGAATTACAGGGACTTCGTTTTTTTGCATCTCAGGAATATTGCGAAAATCAATGATCAAATCCTGTTAACCAAACATACTTCCTCTTTCGGTTAGCATTATATTTTGATTTCCTGCCTGCCTGACTTTTTCGATAGCAAATTTCATGGCCTCAGCCGATAAGAATTGGCCTTTTTTAATATTTACGATTTTTCCTGTTTTTGCTGCTGCTACTAATAAATCGGTTTGCCGGCAAAGAAAAGCAGGGATTTGTAAAATGTCAACATATTTTGCTGCCTGATCTGCTTCTTCCGGACTGTGGATGTCCGTAAGAACAGGAATTTTTAAACTTTCCCCTATTTCCAGAATGATTTTCAGGCCTTTCTGATCTCCAATTCCCGTAAAAGAATCTAATCTCGACCTGTTTGCTTTACGGTAGGAAGCTTTAAAAATGAAAGGAACTTTATGAATATTGCAAATATGATTAATTTTTTCAGCGATTTCAAAAGGCATTTTCTCGTTTTCAATTACGCAAGGCCCCGCAATCAGAAAAAAATTATTCGTATCAGTGTGCTTAATATTGTTTATTTTGCAAATCATTTAAATATAATTAATTTAATTTTCAAAAGTAATAATATTAATAATCCGGTAAAATAAAATTTTTTCACATCAAAAAGCAAAGGACATTAAATCATCATGCACTATTCACAACCCAGCAATCTCCAATCTTTCCTCAATTTTCCATGTATTTTCTCACTTTTTACTTTTGCTTTAAAACTTTAAGCGTATTTTTTAAATGCAACTATATGAAATAAATATTTGTCTATATTTAAAATCCGAAAGCATGATTTTTTTTGATTTTTAAAAAAAATGAAAAGTTGAAATAATCAAATATTTAACATGAACATTATAAAAAACTTATAATATAAATTAATCTAAATAAAAAGTTATGAAAAAAATTCTATTAATTTTTCTTGGTGTGTTATTTTTTAACACCTTATTTTCACAATTACCTGCCACATTTGATTTGCGGGATTTTAATGGTGAAAACTATGTTACTTCAGTTAAAAGCCAGCAGGGTGGCACATGTTGGACTCATGGTGCATATGCCGCAATGGAGGGAAACATGTTAATGACAGGAGCTTGGGCAGCAGCCGGTGAAACCGGAGAACCTGCTCTTGCCGAGTATCATCTCGACTGGTGGAATGGTTTTAACCAGCATAATAATGATGATATTGATCCTCCTTCAGGTAGTGGGCTTGAAGTTCATCAAGGAGGCGATTATCGTGTTACATCCGCTTATCTTTCACGTTGTGAAGGTGCTGTTCGCGATATTGACGGACAATCCTATAATTCACCTCCCGAAAGATATAATGATAGCTATCATTATTTTTATACGCGGGACATCGAATGGTATATTGCCGGACCTGACCTTGAAAACATTGATTTGATTAAAACAAAGATCATGGAAGAAGGGGTTCTCGGTACCTGTATGTGTTATAGTAGCCAGTTTATATCAAATTATATTCATTATCAACCTCCATCAAGTGACCTTGATCCAAATCATGCTATCGCTATTATTGGTTGGGATGATAATATTGTAACTCAAGCTCCTCTTCCGGGGGCCTGGCTAACTAAAAATAGCTGGGGAAGTGGCTGGGGAAATAACGGCTATTTCTGGATTTCTTATTATGATAAGCATTCATGCCAAAATCCGGAAATGGGAGCTATTTCTTTTCAGGATGTTGAGCCAATGCAATATGACAATTGTTACTACCATGATTATCATGGTTGGCGCGATACCAAAACAGAAATTACTAAAGCTTTTAACGCTTTTGAAGCAACTTCAAACGAAGCACTTAAATCAGTAAACTTTTTTACATCCACAGATGATGTTGATTACACTATTAAAATTTATGACACCTACAATAGAGGTAGAGGTGACCTTGAAGATGAGCTTGCTTCAATTTCAGGAAATATTGAATACACCGGATTACACACAATTGATCTTACAACTCCGGTTGAATTAGAAACCGGTAATGATTTTTATATTTATCTTGAATTATCGGATGGAGGACATCCTTATGATCGTACTTCAGATGTTCCTGTGCTTCTCGGTGCTTCTTATCGTACAATTGTTGAATCTGCTGCAAATCCCGGTGAAAGTTATTATTATGAAGGGAACGATTGGGTTGATTTTTATTATTATGATGATCCATCAGGTTTCCTGAATACGGGAAACTTTTGCATAAAAGGATTAACCGTAAAAACACATTCAATAAAATTATTAGATAATCAAATCCTTGATCCTACAGGAAATAATAATGGAAGGATTGATCCTGGTGAAACTGTTGATATCGCAATAACTCTTGAAAATGATGGAGCTATGGATGCATTAAATGTAATTGGCGAAATGCTATCAAGCGATCCTTACACAACAATAAATACATCAACTGCCAACTTTGGTGATATGGTTACAGGAGCTACTGCCGAAGGTATTTTCTCAATTTCTGTTAGTGGCAATGCACCGATTGGTCATAATATTGCGATTGACCTCTCAGTTTTAGCTAATGGTGGTGATCAGGAATACAATTTTGATTTGAATTATATGGTTGGATTAATAGTTGAAGATTTTGAAACAGGTGATTTTTCAGCCTTTGACTGGGAATTTGGAGGTGATGCCGATTGGACAATCACAAGTGCCGATCCTTATGAAGGTTCATATTGTGCGAAATCAGGTACTATTAACCATAATAAAACATCCGAATTAATGATAACACTTGATGTTCCCGGCGATAATAATATTTCGTTTTTCAGGAAGGTTTCCTCAGAGGCAGCTTATGATTATCTTAGGTTTTATATTGACGGTTCATTAAAATCAGAATGGGCAGGTGAAGTTGCATGGAGTGAAGTAAGTTTCCCTGTGACTGCCGGACAGCATACTTTTAAATGGGAATATTTTAAAGATGCTAATACTTCTTCCGGTCAGGATTGTGCCTGGATTGACTTTGTAATTCTGCCTGCCGGGTCGCCAACAAATTCTCAAGCAATTTCATTAGAAGCTGGATTCCAATTTTGTTCATCATATTTACAGCCTTCTGATCCTGATATGCTTTCAGTATGTTCAAATATCTTAGAGGATATTGATTTTGTTAGAAATAGTGAAGGTGCTATTTTACGGAAAATTGGCCCTAACTGGATTAATAATATCGGTGATTGGATTACCACCGAAGGTTACCTTTTCAAAGTATTAGATGGAACAATACTTGAAATTTCGGGTTCAATGATATCTGCTCAAACACCCATTGAACTATCTTATGGTTTTACTTTTGTCAGTTATTTACCGGGAGCACCTATGGATGCCTTTGTTGCTTTTGAAACAATAATTTCGGATAATTTGCAATTTATCAGAAATTCGCAAGGTTCGATGTTAAGAAAAATTGGTCCGAACTGGGTTAACAATATTGGAGATGCAAATCCGGGAGAAGGATATTTAGTAAAATTACTGGGAAATGAAACTTTAATTTATCCCGATGGAGGTAAATCATCTAAGCTTTCAACAAAAAAACCGAGTCATTTTATTTTTGAAGGTGGAAATGCTGCCGATCCGGTTTATACAATTTATGCTAAGGGCCTGGAAATTGGTGATGAGATTGCTGCTTTCGACGGTGACAAAATGCTTGGTTCAACAGTTATTATCTCAGATAATATATTTGAAAATCCAATTGCTATTTTCCAAACTTTGACAGATGAGACCGGATATACAGCTGGTAATAAAATATCAATGAAAGCATGGAAATTCGATACAAAAACTGAAATAGCTGTTTCATTTATATTTGAAAACACATTTGGTACAGCTTATACAAAAAACACTTATCCTGAAAACGACGGTGAATACAGTATTGCAAATGTTTTTAAATCATTAGTTAATGATGTTAAAAATTCTGAACTTTCTGTTTTTCCAAATCCCGCAAACGAGCAAATTAATTTAGTTTCAACTGAAAATATCAAGCATGTTTTAATCTTTAATTTGTTAGGAGAAAAGATCTATGATCAGAAATTAAATTCTGTCTCTTCAAAAATAGATACAAAATCTTTTAAATCAGGAATTTATTTTATAAAAATTAATGTAGTTAATAATTGGATTACAAAAAAGATAACCATTGAATAATGGTTATAAGTTTGTTATATACAAGCAAAGTGTGATTTTTTCTTAAGCATTACTTAAAAGGGGGCTAAAATTAGCCTCCTTTTTTTTGGTAATATTTCTTACGCGAATTAAAGTTTTATGATGCTAATTTATTAAGAAAATCTTTTCCGGATAGTCAATTTTGTAAAGAAACAATCCGTGCCCGGGTACTGAATATCCTGCTTCCGAGCGATTTCTGCTTTTAATAATATTATTAAAATCTTCTAATGAAACTTTTTTTCGACCAATATCTAAAAGTGTCCCTACTATTGCTCTTACCATGTTTCTTAAAAACCTATCAGCTTTAATTGTAAAAACCATTATGTCATTTTCCTCAGTCCATTCTGCCGACATTATTTTGCAATTATTAGTTTTTACCTGTGTGTCAGCTTTTGAAAATGACGTAAAATCAGAATAATCAAACAAAAGTTTTGCTCCTTCATTCATTAAATTAAAATCAATATCGCCAAATAAAAAAAACATAAATTCTTTACCAAAAGGATCTTTTTTTCTTGTAATAAAGTATTTATATGTTCTTGAAATAGCATCGAAACGGGCATGGGCTGTTGGTTCAACGGGAATTAAATCTTCGATTGCAATATCGTCGGGATAATATTTGTTTAATCTGAAGACAAGGTTTTTTCTTTCAATAACAGAAAAAGAATTTGAGGTATCAAAATGAGCAAAAAATTCTTTAGCATGAACTCCGGTGTCGGTTCGGCCTGCTCCACAAACATTAATATTTTCTCTAAGGATTTGAGATAAACCCTCATTAATTACTTCCTGCACGGAAACTGAATTTTTTTGCAATTGCCAACCGTGATAATTAGTTCCTTTAAAAGCAAATTTTAAAAAGTACCTGAACTGTTTCATTTCAATATAAATTGAATTTTTCTTTTTTTCAAAAGTACATTTCTTTAGACAAAAAAAAAGCCCCAAAATATGGAGCTTTGTAATTATTTACTAATAATTCTTTTTTCTTTAATTCTTGCTTTTTTACCTCTTAGATTGCGTAGATAAAAAATACGAGCCCTTCTGACAACCCCTCTTTTATTAACTACAATTTTATCAATAAAAGGTGAGGATACAGGAAAAATTCGTTCAACCCCGGTATTCCCGGAAATTTTTCTTACTGTAAATGTTTCAGTCGGGCCGCTACCAACCCTTTGTAAAACCACGCCCTGAAAGTTTTGTAAACGTTCTTTTCCACCTTCTTTTATTTTATAAGTCACTGTGATGGTGTCACCGGCTTTAAACTCAGGAAGTTTTTGCATTTCAACCTGATCTTCAATATATTGTAGAAGTACTTGCTTGCTCATTTTCAATTAATTTTTAAGTTTTCTAAAAAAGAGTGCAAATATACAAGTTTAATTCTAATAAAAAACAAAGGTTTTTAATATTTTTTAATTAATTTATCACATAAGCCAAACAAATAGATATTACACCGTTTTTCATAGTATAAGCATCGTCATTTTCATTATCAAAAATTGATGATAGCCCTGCATCGTATTTTATCTCCGTCCTTATACGATTGTTGAATTCGACTCCTGCACCAAAAGCTATAGCAATATTAATATACTTGCAATCTTCCAATTCTTCAGTTTCTGTGTTGGATTTCCCTGAGGCTTTAGCCGTAATCTTAATTTTTGAATTAATTAAATACCCAAAGGCTGGCCCGCCAAGAAGGTAGAGATTGTTTTTTCCGCCACTAAGATTTAATTTGAATAAAAGGGGTATATCAATATAATCGGTTATCATTGTTAATTTTTCTTCAATAGAAATATTTTCTATTTTTCCACCACCATTAAACACAGTTCCTTTCTGGGAATAAAACACTCCGGGTTGAAAACTTACATTACCCGAAATAGGGAATTCCATATTGAAACCTATTGTAAATCCGAGTCTTGATTCATTAGTGAATTGGAATTCTGAAAAGTCTTCCTCAAGGTTCATTATGTATCCCAAATCTTTTGCAGATCTGTTGGCATCACCTGTCCATTTTGAGATATTTAAACCGCAATAAAAAGCAGTTGTTTTTGTCTGGCCTGATGAAAACAGAGACAAAGATGTAATAAATAGTAAAGTAAAAATAACTTTCATGATTTTTTTATTAGATGTAAAAATTAATTAGGTAAAGATATAAAAAAATTAATTGTGGTATGCAAAACAAATGGAAAAAAGACTATTCTTTAGATTATATTGCTTGTTAACATTATCATCGAAAACAGGAGATAGCCCTGCCTCGTACTTTATTTCCACTTTGAATTTATTACAAAAATCAATCCCTGCTCCTAAATTTAAATTAAACTGAAAGGGACTGCAATTTTCCAGATCCATTTCCCTGAAATAAGTATCAATATCAAAATCTAATTTAAAATTGATTTTTGAATGTATTAAATATCCTATTGTCGGGCCACCAAAAAAATAGAATGTTTCTTTTCCAGAGGGTATATTATGCTTATAAATCAAAGGTAGTTCTATATAATTTGTTGTCATTTTCATTTTTCTTTCAACCGAGATATTCAGGTTTTTTCTAAAACCTGTAAACCCTGTTCCTTTCTGAGAATAAGATATTCCAGTCTGAAAATATGTATTCTTAGAAATCAAGAATTCTATATTACATCCTATCGTGAATCCAACCTTGAATTCTTTCTCAAATTCATATTTAGAAAGCCATTCTAAATCAATTGTATTATCTACCAGGTGTTTAACAAATTTATCGGCATTACCGGTCCAGGTTGATAAGTTCATCCCACCATAAACGGATGTTGTTGTCTGACTTAAAGAAGATAGAGACAAGGTTGTGATAAACAATAGAGTGAAAATAATTCTCATAACTAATATTTTTTTAATATTTGATTTATATTTGAATCATGTTACTTAATACCGAATTTAAATTGATATTGTAAAAATATAAAAATAATTTAAAATACCCACCTCAATTGAAAAACAATATCCGTTTTTGTGTGCCCTTTGATTTCATCTAATCCTGAACCAATTGTATTTTTATTACTAAAAAAAGTTTGAGCAATCCGAAACCAGATATCAATATTTTTAATAATTCTATATTTTAATAGGACATAATACCTGCTTCCTTTTGAATAAAATGCAGGAATTGAAAATGCGTATAAAACATCGTTTTCATAAGCGTAAATTCTTGAATCATAATCATCGGTATCGAAAAGAGCAAATCTAAACCTGAGCGATATTGGCCTGTTTTCAGGTGTGTAGCAAACATCCTGATATATTAAATAACCATGAAATATTTCATTTTGAGTAATGTTTTGAAAAGTAACATATTCCACTCTGTTTTTCAAAACTATTGAAGGTGAAATACTATAATTAATTTGATATCTGAATGATCGCTTATTATTGTCTGTCAAAAAATTGAGTTTCTTTTCATCAATTGAATTATTTGCGGACTTGTTTTTTTCACGGAAGCGAAAATACATTTGAGTTAATGCCGACAATTGATAATTTATTTGCACAAGATATTCATTGCCTTTTGAAGGAGCATCAACCAAATATTTTAAATATGGAAAGGAAAATTGATCAACATAAGCAAAAACCGATATATTGGGGGTTAATTGAGCTGAAACTCCGAAATATATTCCTTTCTCATTATTATTTCTGTTGTTTTCGCCAAATGAATTACTAAGCAAATTCTGAAAATCTTTTTGATAATTTCTATATAAAATTGAAAATGAAATAAGGGGATCAAGCATGAAAAGTCCACCGACAAGATAAGCTTTACCACCATTCTTGCTACCTGAAAATTCTCCAAAGAGATTAATATTGCGAAAGATAAGATTGTAATCAAAACCTAAATTCAGATTTTGCTTACCTGAAAATTCAAACTTATTATAAATTTTATTCGGTATTAATAATTCAGAACCGAGCTCGGTTTTAAAAGCTGTTGCTCCAAAATTGAAAAAATTCTTTCTAAATGAAATTCTTCCACCAAAAATATTTTCAGAGATTACGTTTTTATCAAGTATCTCGTTTGCTTTGCGGTGATATCCGCTTTCCTGAAATCCGCTAAAAAATGTTTCATCTTTCTGAAGTGTGTCTGCAATTATAATATTTCCATCAATATTTTTGTTGGAATAAAAAGCTGTTATATCAACATTTGCGATATTAATTTTTGCAACCGCTCCCCGCATAAACCTGTTTTCATTTGTCGAAGTATTGGGCCTGATTTCTTTATTTCTCTTTTTTATACTAATTACATCAGCTGATTTTCCAAAAGCAAGCCCCGACCACATTGTCAATCCTTGCCCAAATTCGAGATGATAATCCCCGACTATGAGTGTTTTAATTTTTGCTAGGTCTTGTAAATAAATGAAAGCTGAAATGAATTCAAAAGGATTTTTTAAAGTGTCGTTGAAAAAAACTTCCCCGGGATCTTTCTCAGTCGTAAATCCAAAACGGATTTTATTATGATAATTAAAAGCATAGCGGCCATAAAGTTGTTGAGGGCCTCCGATATAATATTTATTCGGATTATTTCGTAAGATTGAATCATTTTTATTTTTATATGCTTGTCGTTTTTCAAGAGTTTGTTTATACCGTAGTATAATTTGATTCTTCCCATATTTGAAAATATCCTTAAAATTGAGATTTTCTTTAGTTTTAGTTTCCGAAACCCTCACAAAAGGTAGAATTCTTTCAATCGTTTTATAATCAAAACCCTCAATTGCTTTTAGTTCATAAATTGTTAGAAGATTTCCATTTTTGTTTTTATATTCTATTAAGTTATTGATCTGGATATCGTTGAGAAGAAATAGATTTGAAAGCTCATAAACATCATCGGAATTCAAGTTAATCGGATTTTCAATATAATATTTATAGTTTTCAAACAAATCATTATAATCTAAATCATATTCAGAATTTTCGGCAATATTTTCGATTTTATTGAAAAGTATTTCCTGCTCTTTTGAAAATAGTGAATCGGGGATTTGTGAGAAAGCCGAAACGGATAACACCATGAGTGCAATTATGATAAAATATTTTTTTCGAATGATCATTTATTCTTATTTAAAGGAATAAATTACTGAGATTTGTGGCGAATACCCAAGCGTTTGATGCATAGAGGATGCAAAATCAATTTTGAGTTTTTTAAAGTTTATTCCAAAACCAAAAGTGTACAATGTTGGATTAGTTGTAATCCCAGCACGAACATATATATTTTCAATGATCAGGCATTCAAAACCGGCTTTAAAAATGGCTTTTTTATCAATATCTTTTTCTGTTTCAAGCATTGCTTGAATCCTGTCGGAAAATTTATATGATAACCCGAGTTTTAAAATTGTTGGTACTCTTTCATTATTATAATCGTTGAATTTTATCCTAATAGGATTAAATACGTGAACTGCAATGTTTAAATCATCATTTATTTTCGTAATAATTCCGGCTTCAAAACTTATCAGCTTATTGCTGCCATAACCTTCACCGACACTTGTTGAAAAATAATCTAATTGAATTCCGGCAGAAAAATGTTTCCCGAACGATCGTGAAAAAGCAAGTCCTGCTTTTGTTTCATTATAAAGTTTATTGCCGAAATATTTAAGACTAAGTCCGAAAACACCGGATTTAGTGGGTAAGACAAAAGCCCCGAAACATAATCCAAGGTCTTTTATCAAAAACCTATTCTCGAAGTAGAACCCGGCTGAAATATTATTTATTTGCGATAATCCTGCCTGATTGTTTTGGATAGCCCAAAAATCATATAATGCAACCGAAGCATTTCCAATTCCCGCAGAGCGTGCCCCGGCAGGTGTATTATCGTTTGCTGCAAAAATGTAATTTACAGATATTGATGTTATAAAAATTATCAACAACATTCTCATAATACAAAGAATTGGTGAGAAAATTCTTGTTTGCCTGATTTTATGCCGGTCGTTTTGAAACATTATTGATGCCAAATTAATTAAAAATAATCCTGATAATAAATATCGAATTACTCTTAAGCCTTTATAAAAAAAATGTTACTGCTAAGATAGTAATAATTTTTTTATAATAGGACGAAAAATATTTTTAATATTTTTAAAAAGTTTCTATTTTTACTTTTTTGTAAAAATTATTGAGATATGGATGCCTTGAAAATATTTGATTTTCTGAATCAATTGAAAGATAACAATAACAGGGAGTGGTTTCATGAAAACAAAGCTGAATATGATCAGATCAGAAAGGATTTTATCGATTTTATTAGTCAGTTGATTGAAAAAATAAGTGAGTTTGATAAAGAAATTATTTATTTAAGTCCTCTTAAATGTATATTTAGGATTAACAGAGATGTTCGGTTTGCTAAGGATAAGTCGCCATATAAAATTAATTTGGGAGGTTTTATTTCCAAGGGAGGCAGGAATGCCGGAAATCCGGGATATTATTTTCATTTGGAACCCGGAAATTCATTTCTTTCCGGAGGAATTTTTATGCCTCGCCCCGATGCATTAAAAGCACTTAGAGAGGAGATTTATTATAATGCTGATAAGTTTAAGAAAATTATTAATGATGACCTGTTAATAAAATATTTTAAAGAAATTCAAGGAAGGAAACTTGTAAGAGCCCCTCGTGGTTTTTCACCGGAATTTCCTGATATTGATTTGCTAAAGTATAAGGACTATTATGTAACTTACCCAATATCTGACCAAAAAGTTTCCTCAGATGACATTATTGATTTTGCTACTGAAATCTATAAAGCTATGCTTCCTTTGAATCAATATATTTTTCAGGCTGTCAGCTATCCGTTAACATAATCAATTAGTTAATAATAATTTTTTGCAAACAGAGTTTTCATTATTCTGAAATTTAATCAAATAAACTCCTTTTGCAATTGATCCGAGGTCTATTTGTTTTGTGAATTTATTGTGTTTAGGGCGAATGTTTTCTTTATAAATCGACTCACCTTGAATACTGAATATTTCAATTAAAATATCATTATCAAGCTGCGAATCAAAAACAATATTGATTTTGCCTGTGCTTGGATTTGGGAAAATAGAAACATTCTCTTGGTTTATTGAAATTTCATTAATTGAACTAAGCTCTCTTACAGATGGAAAGGTAATATAATCTATCCACACCCAATCTGTTGTATCAATTGTTCGATTGAGCTTTTCATATTCCCATTTGAAGTTATGAACTCCGGCTGAAACAGGAAAAACTTCCCTGCTCCAATCAATATTTCCGATCCAATACCCCTGCAAAACACTATCAATCTTGAAAACAAGGTAGTTGCTCAAACCTGACATATAGGATGTTTTCTTATAAAAGCTAATATATCCATCTTCTAAAACATTTAAGTTGAGTTCAATAATTGATTTTCCACCCAATGAGACAGTTCCCGAACGTGCACAATATTTCCCATTGTATGCATTCACAGTATCAATAATCCAATTCGAATCGCCTGTATTTAAATTCCATGGATATAATTGAAAATTTCCTGTTTCAAAGTTTTCGAGTGAGTCAACAACCTCAATAATAAATGAACTTAAGGTTGAATAATAATCGGCATTCATTTCAAGAATAAACTGAATATCTGTACAAACCGGCACAGATGTAATGAGATGAAAGTTTAGTTCAGCTTCATTATTTGGTAGAATTTGGTTAATACTATCTAAAAAATCAAAAATCGAAAGAGATTCACCTGCAAGATTGGAAGTGAGCATCCCTTTTAAATTCTGAGCAGGAGCCCCACCGGTGTTTTTGATATTTATAGTAAGCAGTACAGAATCATTTGACATGAGAGTATTATGTTCATTACATAATATTTCAATTTCATTTACCTCAATTATTGGAGAATATGCCGTAAAATTCATATTTGTATTCCCTTGATAATTATTTTCGCCGATAGTAGCCGTAAAATTAAAATTGTAATTATCAGGTATATAATGGCTGACATCAAAGTTAACTATATCAGATTTCGTGATGCTTTCCCCGGGAGGAATAATACCGATTGAATCACCATCGCTATTCAAATTAATATAGTCGTTGTTTTCTGAAACATGAAATTGTGTATTAAAGGCAGTATCAACCCCGATGTTTTTCAAATCTATTGAAATATTTACATTGTCACCATAGTAAATTGTTGATTTTCCTTCAGCATTAATTGAATAATTCTCTAAAATTACAACTGCATCTTCTGCTTCGCTAATAAAAATAGTATCACATGTAAATATTTTATTATGTCCGCTTGCCGTAACAATAATAGGGTCATAAGATAGGGGAGGAGCAAGAATGGATAAATTTCCTGAAAAATCGGTTTCGCCGCTTAGATAAATATCTTTTCCGTTTGATAGACAAATGTTTATTTGCGGTTCTCCGGCACTAATGATTATATTTTCATGCTCTCCAAGCGGAATAGAATCGGGGCAATTTAAATTTATTGGAGATGGGTCTTCGGTGAATATATTCAATTCCGTATCACCCAGAACATTTAATGTAAATTGCAACCATCTATAAGAATCATCAATCGAAGTAGCAGCTAAAAAATGAATTTTTGTTTTTGCGGCTACAGTACCCAACTTATATTTGTTCGAGAAGGCTTGACCGCTGAATAAATTTTTAAAAAACCATGCAGAATGAAGAAATGAAGGGCCTAAATCACTCGATGGTTCTGCTAATCCAAGCCCAAACCTGGAACTTCCATGGTAGGCTACCGCACCACCTGCATCATATCTTAAAAATGATTCGCTTAAACAGGAATCAAATAGTATCGGGTAACCGGTTGATGTGCTATAACCAATTATATCGTCAAAAGCATTTGTATAACATGCAATTGTGACAATTATTCCTTGCTCCTGAGGGTTGTTAAGTTCATAAACATTTTCAATGTCAAAAATGGAAACTGCCGGAGGGTGTAAATATTCATTAGGTTCGCCATGTGAAGCCATAAACATAAAATTATATCCTTTATTTATCTCGCTTGTTAATAAGCTGTCATTAATATCATAAGATGTTCCGCTTGAGTCGATTTCATAAAAACTATGATGTGTACCGTTCCAGTAAGGATCGATATAATCATCAAAAACTCTTTCGGTTAGCCAGGCAGCATCGCATCTTCCGCCCCATTGAGTGAAAACCTCAATTCCAAAATTTACCATCTCATTTGCAAAATTGCTTAATGGTGGATTTTTCTCGTATTTAAGTGTTTTATTAACAAAGGCGTTAGTATGTGAAACTGTTTCAACGGGTGCACGGCTAATAAAAACTTCCGGCGAAAGATCAATATTATCAACGACTTCACCATAAATTTTATTATTGTTTCCATCCCAGTTGTAGGCATCATCGAAGCATGAATAAAATAAATCGCATGGGATTGTATTATCTGCCGGATCAACCGCATTGCTATAAACTCTTTGAACGGGAACTGTATTAACGCCCCCGCCAAGTAAAACAAATAAAGTTCCCTTGTTTTCGTAATAATCGCTGATACAATTTTTAATTTTTAATTGATCTGTAGTTCCACAATAGTTAGAATAAATTTGCTGTGTTGAAATTATTTCTGTTTTAACTCCTTTTTGATCTTTCCATTCTTTTAAAGGCATAAAAGCTTCAATTAATGAGCTGTCGGTGATAATTAAATAATTTACTCTGTTTGGGATATAATTTGGATTCTCAAAGCTTAAAACCTCGGGGTTTACGACTTCATCTTTTAAGATATTATAAAAAGTCCCGTCATCGTAACGATTTTGATTTGAAGATGTTGAATTTGAATTATAACTTACATTAACCTGAAGATTTTTAATAAGATATATTTGTTTTTTTTGAGGGTAGTAAATGAATGGTGAAACCACAAAAGTGAAAAATTCATAATTGTTCATCTTTTGGGTAGAGGTGTTTTCAATAATTATTTTTGGAAAAGGGTCTGAAGATTTATAAATATTCTTTAAAGGTTTAACTTTTTTAGGAAGAGTAATATTTGGTATTAAAGGAATAATTTTTTGAGTAGGTTTAATGGTAATATTTTCAGCAAATAAAACTGAATCATAAGTAAAATCAATTTTTATAAATTCCGAACCATAGGGTACAACGTAATTAACAGGAAGGTAGGGTAGTGCGGGTTTGCCGGCACTTGTTTCCATAATATATTCGGTACCTTTGATCTCGAATTCTGAAAATTCATCGGAGACTTTTAAACTAAAATCAGTTTTATCAAAATTAATAGTAAAACCTGAGTTTTGTGATAATACTGTTGTATGGGCAAATAAAAAGAATACAACAGTAAAAAATCCTGAAAGTAGAGCTTTTGTTTTCATTTTTGAGTGTTTTTGGTTAACGATACTGATTAATTTATAATACTTTTTTAAACAAAAATAAGACAAATCGGATCAAAAGTCAAGTGTAGGACCACGTGACTTTTTAGTTTTTTAAAAAACAAATATAGGATCAATTTATTTAGTTGAATTTATCTTCGACCTCCCTAATTACAGAATTCGGATTTTTTTAAATTCCTATGAAAATCAAATTGCAAAAATTAACTCATTCGCAAATATATATCTGTAATTTTTATAAAGAAATATTGCTTTTTAAACTCAAAGCACATTTCTCTAAAGAATTAATATCTGACTTAACCATATCATATAATTCAAAAACATCGGTTCTGTCTTCAAGGGCTAAATCATGGTACTTTGATGTTAAATTGATTATCTCTCTCAATATATATTTTTGTATGATAATCTTTATATGAAATTCAGTATTATCTGTTTTGCAATTATTTTGTTCTAATTTTTTTAAAAATGCAATTTTTTCAGGATCGTTTTTATTTATATTCAATAATAATTTTAGAAGATCATTATTTTTAGAATGGCCGTTTAATAATAAAATATCTGAATAAATCCCTTTTAAAACGGAATCACTAAAAACTTCCTCAATTAAGACAGGTTGAATTTTAGATACAATATTTGGGTGTCCTATAATGGCAGAAATAATAGTTTCTTCTAAATCTCTTGCTGAAAAGCTTTCGATTGGTGTTGGCATATTATTCATTCTTAAAGAATTTTACTATTTCTTTTTCTAAAGGCGCCTCCTTTTTCCCTTGCGGATGAGGTGCTACTACAATTTCTGCCCTTTGGTCATCAAAAAATAAAGAACCTGTCAGTTCGATCTTACCAAAATTGTTAATATTTCTACGTTTATTATCAAAACGAATATTATCAGATTCAAAAGCATTTTCAAAAACAGAGAACCAACCTTTATAACCGGTTAAAAATAAAATATAATTAGGTTTAAGAAATCTTATTTCTTCAATAAGAATTTTATTACATTGATCTTGGATTGATTTAATTAATTGTGGTCCGGGATTTCCACCGGAATTGTAAGAGATTTTATACAAATCGCTCCAAGCAAGATTTTTATACCAGTCATTTTCAGAGGAAGAAGTTAATGACTCTGTGATTTTTTTTGATACCCTCCAAAAAGCGGATTTTGCAGTATTATATTTAAGGCCAGACTTACTGTTAAATGCTTTAATATTTTTCATTCCAAACTGCCGATGGACCCATTCCAAAGGTTCCTCTTTATCATTTGCATGGCTGGCACTTAATATATTATTATAAACGTTCTCAAATGACTGCTCATTTAAGCCCTCCACATTAAAATCACATGGCCACCCATTAACTGACCTACCATAAATCAGCAGTTTTTTCCCCGTTTCAAATTCAGATCCTTTTACATAATGAAAACCAACAAGGTTTTTGTCTTTTAGCGTGATGTTTTTCTTGATTTGTCTAAACATCTCAAAATAATGTCCTTTTAAATTTTCCATAATTCTAACTTTTTTAAATTTGATTTTTCTTTTAATTAATTAATTTCAATATCATTTCTATTTCATTGTTTTCATTAATTACATTTTGTTGATGGCGAACAATGTTCTGTTCTGGTTTATGAGTTTCATAAAGTCATTAATAATCTGTTCTTAGTTTAGTAAAAAACAAAGATATAAAAAAGAATTACATCATTTTAGAATATTATCCCAAGTGTCTCAAAATAATTTTACCATTTTCTGAAACATTTATGCCATTATCTTTACTTGTAAGGCCGAAATCTGATTTGTTGTTGTGAGATTGTAATTACGGTAATATCTTTACATAGAAATACAAAATATATAGCTTCTCACGCAGTTAATTTTAGTTGTTCTGCCCTTAAATTATCCCTTTTTTAAGGGCAGATTCTTTTTAAAACGTTCAGAGTTCACGAAAAGCTGCTATGCTGAAAGAAAAGGTTCCAAAATACACTTATTATCTTGAAAAATTGTTAAATTGTTACGGGATAACAATTTAACAATAAAGCAATTTACAATTAATTTTTATACGTCAATATTTGCATATTTGGCATTTTGTTCAATAAATTCACGACGAGGAGGGACCTCATCGCCCATCAGCATTGAAAAAACGCGATCGGCTTCAATAAAGTTTTCGATAGTAACCTGCCTTAATGTTCGGAATTCGGGGTTCATGGTAGTTACCCAAAGCTGCTCTGCATTCATTTCGCCCAAACCTTTGTAACGCTGAATATGAACACCTGTATCTTTTCCGTTTGGCGATAACCTGGTTACGGTTTCTTCTCTTTCTTCTTCGCTCCAACAGTATTGTTGTTCTTTACCTTTTTTAATAAGATAAAGAGGTGGTGTTGCAATATACACATATCCTTTCTCAATAAGCTCTTTCATATATCTGAAAAAGAAAGTAAGTATTAAGGTTGCAATATGGCTTCCGTCAACATCGGCATCAGTCATAATAATGACTTTATGATAACGCAATTTTACAAGATTAAGAGCCTTGCTGTCTTCTTCGGTACCTATTGAAACTCCGAGTGCAGTAAACATATTTTTTATTTCATCGCTTTCAAATATTTTATGCTGCATAGCTTTTTCAACATTCAATATTTTTCCTCTTAAGGGAAGAATAGCCTGAAATTTTCTGTCGCGGCCTTGTTTAGCAGTACCACCTGCCGAGTCGCCCTCCACAAGATATATTTCGCATAATGCTGGATCTCTTTCCGAGCAATCGGAAAGTTTTCCGGGTAGGCCTGATCCTGTAAGCACATTTTTTCGTTGAACAAGTTCTCTTGCTTTCCGGGCCGCATGACGTGCTGTTGCAGCCAGAATGACTTTGTTTACAATGGTTTTAGCTTCTTTTGGATTTTCTTCGAGATAATTAGATAGCGATTCGCTCACCATCTGATCGACCGAGCCCATAACCTCGGAATTTCCAAGTTTGGTTTTTGTTTGCCCCTCGAATTGAGGCTCGGCAACTTTTACGGAAATAATTGCTGTCAGGCCTTCGCGAAAATCATCGCCGCTAATATCAAATTTAAGCTTTGCTAACATTCCTGATTTATCGGCATAACTTTTTAAGGTTCTTGTCAAACCTCTCCTAAAACCCGATAAATGTGTTCCACCTTCGTGAGTGTTAATGTTATTAACGTAAGAATGAAGGCTTTCGGAAAAAGATGTGTTGTATTGCATGGCAATTTCAACTGGAGTATTGTTTTTTTCGCCCTCAATACAAATTGGCTCGGGCATTAATTTTTCACGTGTGGCATCAAGATAGTTTATAAAATCTTTAAGCCCCTCATCCGAAAAGAAGGATTTTCTTATAAATTCACCTGATTCGTCAGTTTCTCTTTTATCGGTAATAGATAATTTTATACCCTTGTTAAGAAAAGCTAATTCGCGCAAACGGGTGCTAAGAATATTGAAATCATAAACCGATACCGTAAAAATATCATCATCGGGCATAAAAGAAATTTCGGTGCCAGAATTTGTTGATTCGCCAATAACTTTAACGTCTTCGAGAGGGTTTCCTATACGATATTCCTGATAAAAAATCTTTCCTTCTCTGTAAACCGTTGCTTTTAGCCATTTCGAAAGTCCGTTAACACACGAAACTCCAACACCATGTAAGCCTCCTGATACTTTATATGATCCTTTGTCAAATTTTCCTCCGGCATGCAGAACTGTCATCACGACTTCCAAAGCCGAACGATTTTCTTTTTCGTGCATTCCTGTAGGGATACCTCGGCCATTGTCAATGACAGTGATGGAGTTATCCTCGTTTATAAAAACATCTATATTGTCGCAATAGCCGGCAAGTGCTTCATCAATCGAGTTATCAATAACTTCGTAAACCAAATGGTGTAATCCCCGATTTGCAACATCGCCAATGAACATGGCCGGACGTTTACGGACAGCTTCAAGGCCTTCAAGGACTTGAATATTGTCGGCGGTATAATTATTTTCAGCAAAGTTTGCTTTTTGTTCATCTGTCATAATCAAATACTTATGTATTTTTATTTATCAGGCAAAGGTAGTATTTTTTTATTGATTATTTTATGTTTTTTAACATAAAAAATTAAAGAATTTGAAGGTTTTTTTATCTTCAAATTAATTCAAAAAATATCTTCAAATTATTAATAATCAAAAACTCAAACTGCATCCAATCCTTATTATTCTTGGAATACCATAATGTTGAGGGTTTTGTAGTTTTAATTGGTAAAGAGTTCTGTATGAATCGGGGTCAAGTTGTTGATTGATTTCAGTTTGATAAGCTGCGCTGGATAGATATCCGTTATCATCAGGCCTGCCTGTATTAGGATAAACGTAGAAAATATTTTTACTATTGAATAAATTCTCAATTAAAAAATAAATATTTATCCCAATTTGATTTTTGAAATCAAAACCTTTCTCAAGTTTTAGGTTAACCATATTAAAGTCGGGAGTGTATTCAAAAGGATCTTTTGTTCTCGGAACATGATACGGAGTTCCTTTCCTGAATTGATAATAAAAACTTAGTCCAAAATCTTCAAGGATTTTGCACTTTCCAATTGTAGGCCCCATGTAATCGTTTCTAATTCCGAAATTAAAACCGGCATAAGAGTTCACAACCAAATCGGAGATTTCGGTATAATTCAAATCTTCTTCGTCAGGGAAAAGTTTTGTTATACTTGCATTGAAATTAAAACCTGAAGTTTTTGGCGAAAAATAATTTACGGAAGCAATTAGTCCTTTATTGATTATAGTTTCCTTATTGTTCGAAATGGTAATATAATCATAAGGGTATGCACCAAAAACATAGTCCAAGTAATAATAGTCTTTAAGCAAAGTCATAAGTAAACTGACATCGGCGAATAAAGTTTTATAAATTGGCCTTTTTACTCCAATGTTAAGTTTTTCTACTCTGAGAGGTTTTAAATCAGGATTAGGAATTAATCCACGCGCATAAGAATGCATAAAATTGTACACTTCAGGTCGGAATTGATTGTAAAATTTAGGATTTTGAGTGTAGGTATTATAAGTAAAATAAATATTGGTGTTATCATTTAATGTGTAGTCTATGCTAATTTGCGGAAGAAGATTTACAAAGGCTTTATAATCTTCGAATATATTTTCCGGTTTCCATTCAGGATGTCCCGGCCATATTTCTGGATTTTTAAGGTAAGGACGTATTCCTGTGCCATCATTAATGCTTGAAGTTTCATTCCCGTCTCTATCAAACCAGGTGTCATTTTTTCTATATCCTTGAATTGAAGATGGGTTAATACAATCATCTACATAAACTGAATAATCATCTCCTATATCTTCGGGAATAATCCAATTGTCATCACCTTCACGTAAATCACCGGCAGTGTATGCTTCCATTAATAAAAATTTATCTTTTAAAACCGGCTGGTTGGCATCATATCTGTCAATTCTTAAACCGATTGAAATATTAAAGTTCTTCCACGAAAAACTATCCTGAATATAAGCCGATAAATAAAGTGGACGATGAGCATCAGTTGTACGATCGGTGAAAAAACTGTATGGGTTAGATTTGTTATTTGTTTTGTTTCCGGTATAATCATAACCATAATATTGAACATAAGAATTACCATCATTCAATAATTCATCAGGTGAAAACATATCCAACGTATAAAGCTCATCACCAACATGAATAGTCTGCATAATCCCATCCTTATCATAATAACTAATGGTTTGATTTGTCATATCATAAGAGTCGGTTAAAATATAATCAGTGCCGTCGGTTGGCAATCCAAGTTTTTCCCTTAAATTGTAATCAAATTGTTTTTGTTCTATTGCATTATATTTTCTCAGATAAAAGATAGTATCTTGAAATACACCATCATGATAGACTAATTGTGGATTGTCCCTATCAAATTGTTCTATATGAAAATTTGTTAATCCTCTCATAAGTCCCCATAAATTAGTAGGATTTATCGAATATTGACGCTGTATTTCCTTCATGTATTCAAAACCTGCCGTAAAATGATGAGATTTATAATCTAAATTGAAATTAAAATTTCCTCGAATTTTTTCCTCTGAATTTTCCATATAACCGGGAAATTGCGTTCCTATGTTGTTCCATAATCCATAGACTGAATAAGGGTTTTGTCCGTTTAATAAACCGCCTCCAAGCTGTACCTGGTCACTATTCATCCAATTGCCATCACCACCTGCATAATAATTACCCCATTTATCAGGATAAAAGTTATAATATTGTTCAGTAATTCTTGCTGCTTCAGGATTATAATTAAGATTTTGAAATGTATAAGCTGTATCAAAAAATCCATTTTGTATCCATACATTAGTAAAAACATGGCCATTTACTGTGTCATTTCCCATCCCATATGATCTAATTTGATAAGTGTCAAATTTTCCAAGGTAACCATATTTAAAGAAATCATCTTTGTGTTTTTTACTTTGCAATTTTAGATGATAATTGGAATATTGAAAATGAATTTGGTAAGCAATACTCAAGTCTTCCGAAATTTTAAATTTATGTTCAAAATTCATATAATTATCAAAATTTTTAATAGTTCTTTCAGGATTATTAGATGAATTAAAAATCGCATTATCAAAAATAAAAAGATCGGAATTTTCAATCTTAGAATAATTTCCAATTGTTAGATTAATATTATCTGAAATAGGAATATTTAATTTTGAATAAAAATTCAATGCATCCTTCCCGGCGTTTTGCGGCGATTGCTTAGTTGTAAAATCATTCAACCGGACAAATTCTGCATTTTGATAGATTCCAAAACCGGTTCCTGAAATACGTACAGGGTTTTTTCTCAGATCATCTAAAACCTTGGTTTTTAACTTGTATTGATCTTCCCAAATAGGATCAGTGTTATTTGTATTATAATAACTTCCTGAAATAAAAATTGAAGGGTTCCTCTTTTTTACAATTTTTTTATTAATATTTATCGGTGTTCCGATATTAAATTCCACAAGAAAATCATTATAATATTTTTTTAAATCCTTATTAATTTCAGCCTTAAAAACGAGTTTATCTCCAATTTCCGGTGATTGTATATTTATAAATCCGGCTAAGGAATTTCCAAAATTTATTGGAGAAGATATTCCGTAAAAATTATATGAGCCAATACTTCTAAACGGAAAATCATTGGCATTATTAATTTGCATGCCGTCAATGTAAATGTAATCGCCCGTTGCTTCAATTCCATAATAAAACATTCTGTTTCCTTTGAGGTAATAAGTAGAAGGATTCAGCATGCTTAAAGAATTTATTGAATTAACCGGCATTTGATTTATTTTTCCGGCTTTTAATGGAAAAATACTTGAATCTGATATTTTTTTGTTTTTTAATGAATCGGCTTTGATATCAGTTTGTGCGATTGTTTGGAAACATACAAAAACACTAAACATAAAAACAAGGAAGAATTTATTTTTCATAGAAAGGTATTTGTTTAATTTATTTAGTTTAAATGTAATTAATTTACATATTTTCTCTAGTATATTAAAAACAGTGTTTAATTCCAACAATATAGCAATGTAACAATTTAACAATAGTGATGTTAGCTATTGAATACCAAAAAAGCATCCATTGAACTTTGCCGTGAAATGATTCTATTTCTGTTCTTCATCTTTTCTGATTATTTCTATCGTAAAATTACTTGCAAGGGCGGCAATTGCTCCAACGGCAGCAAAAACAGGTAATAAAACTGCACCTATTACCCCAAATGTTACAGGGATTTCGATAAAGGTTTTTCCCTCATCATTTTTAATTATTATTCTTCTGACGTTCCCTTCGTGTATTAGTTCTTTGATTTTTTTCAAAAGGTCTTCGCCTTTAACCTTGAATTCTTGTTTTTTTTCTTTATTCATTTTTCTTTTTTTATGTGTTTATATTTGTCCCTCAGATTAAGCAGATTTACGTTGAAAGTTCTTCGGTCTTAATCTGCAGGATTTAATTCCTGACGGTTAGTACAGGTTTCTGTTTTCTATTTATTAGAGACAAAATTAACAAAATCCATAATTTATTTCGAGATAATTATTTTTTGCGAGAATATCTGTTTTCCGGCCTCAATTCGTAAGAGGTATAATCCGGGAGGAATATCATCCACTTTTATTGGAGCTATTGATGAACCAATATTTGATGATATCTCAAAAGATTTAACCTTTTGCCCTGTTTGGCTAAACAATTCCAAACGATAATTCTTTGCCTGCAATGCCGGGTCTATCTCAAGATTGATTTGATCTGTTACTGGATTTGGGTAGCAAAGAATTGGGGAGTTTCCTGAATTTGTTTGGGTATCTTCAATGCCGGAGAAATCTGTATAGTAGAGTTCAATTGTATCAGCATGATAATCAAACATTAATTCTCCTTCCATGACAATATAAAGTGAACCTTCATGGCCAGTTTCCCATTTATCTCCATCCCAATAATAAGAAAAGCCACTAGCATTATCCGGTTGGAAATCATATACACAGTATCTGTCTTTCTCCCAAGAAGAATTTATCCAGATGTGATTAAGCTCAGATAGTCTATTCCCATAATCATCATTTGTGTAATAATTTAATCTGTCATTTACTAATGAATCATTTTGCCATTTTTGCCATAATCGTGTGAGGATATTTGAGTTTTGATCATATGTGCAGGAAGACAATGCGGAACTATTCCATTCTCCTGATATCCAGTAACAATAATAACTATTTATTATATTGCCATTGTTATCGTAGGTGTAGTCTATAGATTGCATATTCTCCCATTCTTCGTTTTCCCATTTCTCCCATAAAAATGTTAACACATTCCCTTCGGTATTGTATGTGTAGGTTTCAATGTAATCATTCTCCCAATCATTATTTTCAAAGATTTGCTCTAACTCTGTTAGCATATTACCGTTGGTGTTATAAGTATATGAATACAGCCTTGTACTCAACCATTCACCGCTTTCCCATTTTTGAAATAATTTCGTCATTTGATTCTCATTTTCATCGTATGTGTATGTATATAAAAATGAGTTCACCCACTCATCGTTTTCCAATTTTTGAAAAAGCTTCGATAGCATATTCCCATTATTGTCGTAGGTGTAGGTATATAATCTTGTAGAAGAAAGTTCTTCGAGCGACCAAGTTTTGTGTAATACAGTCAATATGTTTCCATTAATATCATAAGTGTATATATCTGACTCTGTACCTATTGGAATAATACCGGGAGATGGCCAGTACTCTTGTACATAGGTTAGAATATTTCTGTTTTCGTCGTAAGTGTAAATTCTATCAAATTCACCATAACTACCAATAAAAATAATAGAATCAACCAAGATATCTAATTCAGTATTTTTCATATTAGAGGGAAGGAAATCCATTTCACCGGAAAGCATCCGGTCTTGGTCTGGATTTGTGTTTGGTTGCATTATAGGATCGTTGTGCATTCTGTGCTCCATTTGTTGTAACACATCAGTTTGCTGTTGTGCCCAAAGCGAGCAGGACAGCAAAACAAAAATTAAAGAAAATAAAAAGTTTTTCATGGTAAATTATTTTTTTTGGTTTTTATAAGAATGAATTGTCAATGTCATAGATACATAATAATTTATAAATTATTTCGAAATAATTATCTTTTGGGAGAATATCTGTTTTTTGGCATTTATACGTAACAAGTATAATCCCGGTGGAACATCTGCCACTCTAATTGGAACTATTGATGAACCAATTTTTGATGATATCTCAAAAGATTTTACTTTTTGCCCTGTATGGCTAAACAATTCCAAGTGATAATTTTTTGCCTGCCATGCAGGATCTATCTCAATATTGATTTGATCAATTACAGGATTTGGGTAGCAGCGGATTGGTGAGCTTTCAGGGTTTGGTTGGGGGTCATCTATTCCGGAGATGTCTGAATAGTAAATATCCAGGCAATATCCAGTAACTCCAATTTTGAGAATTTTTCCTTCAAAAATAATTTGTGGAGATGTATATGAATAGCCACCAGTCCAACTTCCTGAAATATGAGAATACGATCTGGAAACTATTTTGCCGGGAAAGAATTCGACATCCTGTTTCTGAATATCCTCCCACAAATCATCTTTCCATTGTTTAATAGATTTATACAATACATCTCCTTTGTCGTTGTATTTATATGTCCATAAAGTTGAATTAATCCAGGTATTATTTTCCCAATTTTGGTACTGCCAAGTTGAATCCATTCCAATTTTATCATAGGTACGAGTAACTAATTTTTTATTTATCAAAACATTATTCTCCTCAATTTTTTCTAATTTAGTAACCCAATCCCAGTGAGTATCATAAGAGTAAGTATGCAAAATAGTATTCAGCCATTCATCATTTTCCCATTCCTGGCTTGAAAAAGTCAGTATATTTGAATTTTGGTTAAAAGTAAAAGTCTCTTGCCAGACATTCAAACATTCATCATTTTCCCATTCCTGATACAATTCATTAAGCAAGTTTTCATTGTTATCGTAAGAGTAGGTATATAATGATTTGTTTCTCCATATGTTCCCTCCCCAGGATTGTAATAATTTAGTTAAAAAGTCTCCGTTTTCATTGTAAGTGAAGGTAGATAAATAATGATTTTCCCATTCGTTGTTTTTCCAAGTTGGTCTGGCAGAGGTTAATAATTTACCATTTGGATAGTAAGTGTAAATATAATAATATAACTTTATCCATTCTCCGTCTTCCCAATCTTCTCTTAGTTCTGACAACCTATTTCCGTTTTCATCATTAGTGTAGGTAAAGTATGTGTAGTCTTCCCATTCGTTGTCTTTCCAATATTGCCATAACGATGATAACTTATTACCGTTATTATCATAAGTATAAGTGTGCATCCCCATAGTAGCCAATATTCCATCAGTCCAGTATTGAGCTAATCTTACCGAATTATTTCCAAGATGATCATAGGTGTTAGTTGAAATATAGTCATTTATCCATTCACCGTTTACTTTTTCTTGAAATAAATAGTTCGTTAATTCTCCTTTTTTATTGTATGTGAAAAATTCTCTAAGCTCTTTCCCACCGTTTCGCACAATATACACTGAATCAAATTTTATGATTGTATCTGTGATTTGCATGTTTTGTTGTAGAAAATCCATTCCACCCGAAAACATCGGGTCTTGATCAGGGTTTGCATTTTGCTGAATTAAAGGATCGTTGTGCATTCTGTGTTCCATTTGGGGCAACACATTAGTTTGCTGTTGTGCCCAAAGTGAGCCGGCAAGCAAAACAAAAATTAAAGAAAATAAAATGTTTTTCATGGTAATTTTTTTTGTTTTTTTTAATAGAATGAATTGTTAATGTTAAAGATACATAATAATTATTAATCTATACTTTATTTCGACATAATTATTTTTTGTGAGAAAATCTTTTTTCCCACCTCAATTCGTAAGAGGTATAACCCTGGAGGAATGTCATCCACTTTTATTGGAGCTATTGATGAACCAATAGTGGACGAAATCTCAAATGATTTTACTTTTTGCCCTGTCTGGCTAAACAATTCCAAACGATAATTTTTTGCCTGCCATGCAGGATCTATCTCAATATTTATTTGATCAGTTACAGGATTTGGGTAGCAAAGTATTGGTGAGTTTTCTGAATTTGTTTGGGGATCTTCTATGCCGGTAGTACCATCTGAATAATAAAACTCAAGGATTGTGGCACTATAATGAAATAGATTTTTTCCTCCCATGACAATATTAAAAGAACTGCTATTACTTTGCATCCAATTACTTCCGTCCCAATTATAAGATCTTGCTTTTACTTCACCTGAAAGGAAATGATACACATTGTTTTCATATTTCAACCATGAGCCGTTTTCCCAGTTATGTGTAAGTCTGGTAAGCCTGTTCCCGTTGGCATCGTATGTGTAATATATTAAGATTTTATCTACAAATGTGTTGTTTTCCCAACTTTGATATAATGATGATAGCTTATTCGAATTTTGATCATAAGTAAATGTGCTAAATGAGGAATTAATCCAATCGCCTGAACTCCAGTGTTGTGTTGAGGAAGTTAATTTATTTCCATTGTCATCGTAAGAATAAGTATATAAAAGGTAATTTTTCCATGCTTCATTTTCCCATTTTTGCATTAAAAATGTCAGCATATTCCCATCTGTGTCGTATGTGTGGGTATCAAGCCAGTCATTTTTCCATGCATCGTTTTCCCATTTTTGACTTAATTTTGTTAGCATATTCTCATCTGTGTCGTAAGTGCATGTTTGTGAATTACTATTCACCCAAAAGGTGTTATCCCATTTTCGACGTAAATATGTAAGCCTATTCCCATCAATGTTATAAGTGTAGGAAAGTAGCCAATTATTTTCCCATGCATTATTTTCAAAATTTTGGACTAAAAAAGTCAG
>Ga0222665_1000295_pt1 | contig 33429 bp, 33 predicted proteins | sample AntAcemetagen653_FD_179853 | JGI IMG/M metagenome (GOLD analysis project Ga0222665, IMG submission 179853) | Saline water microbial communities from Ace Lake, Antarctica - #653 | ecosystem: Environmental > Aquatic > Non-marine Saline and Alkaline > Saline | place: Antarctica: Ace Lake...
TAGATATTTTTTTACCTTGTTCATTCATAATATAAAACCAAGAACGTTCTTTGTGTAAATCGACTCCTACGTAATTCATGGCGGTTACCTCCTTCAATTAACGTGGTACCCTGTTGTACCAGCGTTCTGAGGAACCGCCTACTTTTATAAAATAGGTTTATATCTCATATTATCAACTCCCTTTTCTTGAAAAACAAATATAAAAATGTCCCAATACTACAACCCAAAACGTACACGAAATTTATATGATCCCAACAGTTCGGAACCCTTTAAGGTAAGCCGGTCAAAGATAGATCTTTATATTAATTGCCCACGCTGTTTTTATCTGGATAGGCGATTGGGAATAGGCAGGCCTCCGGGATTTCCTTTTGCATTAAATAGCGCGGTTGATGCTTTACTCAAAAAAGAATTTGATCTACTGAGACAAGATGGAAAAGCACATCCCTTAATGAAGAAATATGGTGTAGATGCTATTCCTATCGCACATGAACAACTTAACCAATGGCGAGAAAATTTTAAAGGTGTGCAATATTTACACAAACCAACTAATTTTATTATTACCGGTGCTATTGATGACCTTTGGCAAAATCCTGCAGGTGAATACATTGTTGTCGATTACAAGGCAACCAGCAAGAATGAAGAGATAACCGAACTTAATAAGGATTGGCAAAATAGCTATAAACGTCAAATGGAAGTATATCAATGGCTATTGCGCAGAAATGAGCTTAAAGTATCAAATACCGGCTATTTCGTCTATTGTAACGGAAGAACTGACATAGACAAGTTTGATGGAAAACTTGAATTTGATCTAACCCTAATTGCTTACGAAGGGGATGACAACTGGGTTGAAGATAAAATAAAAGAAATCCATGCTTGCTTACAGCAAGATCAAATTCCGTCGGCGGATAAAGATTGTGATTATTGCAACTATCGAAATGCTGTTAGCGAAATAATGGAATAGGGAACGCTTCTATTTTAAGTAATTAAGTAAGGAACAAAAAATGAAGTTTTTACCACTAGGCAAAAAATTAACAATTGCCATTGATATAGATGGTACAATAGCAGATTGGTCTGAAGTTAATTTTACAAGGGTAAATGGCAGCCCAAGCGGGCTAATGGAAGCAAAGCCGATTAAAAATGCTTTGCAATCGGTTAAAAAGTTATACAAGCAAGGTCATACGATTGTTTTTTACACCTCGCGGAATAGCTGCTGTAAAAAAATAACAGAAAAATGGCTTAAAAAGTATGGTTTTCCTTATCATCATATTGAAATGGAAAAGTTTGTGGCTCACGTATATATAGATGATCGAGCCATTAACGGGTGTAACTGGAAAAAAGTCGTAAAAGAATTAAAACGAAAGGATTTACCCGGCGCGATAGCTCGACATATGGGCAGGATTTAGCTGATGTCAGAGAAAAAGAAAAGACAAAGATTTAATGTAAGGGTCTTAGAAAGATATGAGTTTGTTGATTATATCATTAATTATTTAAAGGGTACGTTAGACCTTAAGATAGAATCAAGTAAAATTAACAACCATCTTAAGTTCTGCCAGGGTATTATCAAAGAAAAAAATCAGAAGCGTAGAGTCGTGATTATCGGATATGGAGGTTCCGGAAAAGACCTTCGAGATTTACCTACCCCGCTTCAGACCGAATTATTACCTTTAGTTTTTAAGTTTTGGCACAAAATATCCAAAGGCGATAGAAATACCCCCTTGCTTATATTGGGACATTCTTTTGATGAGGTATTTTTGCGAAAGATGCGTCTTTTCAATGCTGTAGTTTCAGATCTTAGGCTTCTTCAATTTATTAATGTAAATCGTTTTAGTTCACTGGAAAGAAGATTCAAAAGGTACGATGAGCATTGTGAAAAGCATCTAACCGAAAACCCGACTATCCGAAACGAAGTAGACGATTTTCATGCTTCTATTGTTCGATACTTCAAATCAGGCGGTGAACTTAATGGAAAGAAGTATCACGTTCTTGATTGCGAGGTTCCAGCCGGTGAAGGTACAACCAAATCGGAAATGATAGATGTTTTAGCACTTGAAAGAAAAAGACGCTGGCTCACGGTTATAGAACTTAAGTATGAAAAAATGACCAATAAGCGATTGCAGAGCGCAATCTTTCAGGGATTAGATTACTGTAATTGGGTTGAGGAGCACAAAAAGGGATTAGCTATGCTTTTTTCTCATAATGATATAGATACAAGGAGACGCACTAGGCTTATTCTTATAAACGGACCTGGTAAATTCCCGGAATTTCACAGAAACTTCGCTAAAGCTTGCGCGCAAAAAGACCGATATCAGGAAATTGAGCTATATTTTTCTAACAACACTTACCCTTTATCGGTTAATTCATTCACTAAAACTAAGGAATAATTTTATTAATTTGATTTAATTTTTATGATATATATTAGCTATATAAATAGTCCCGTGTAAAATTAAAAAGGGGTCAACTCCCTTTAAAAATGAAAACTATCAAAAATACACTTTTAACACTCACTATTTCTCTCGTAATCATATTCCTACCACTAAATGCCTCTGCCGAAGTGCTTTTTGGGAAGGAGTATCAGGAAGCTCTTCATAAACATCTAACCCATGCTAAAAAATCGATTACCATTGCTATGTATTTTATTATTTTGGAGCCTAAGGGAGAAGGCCCTATTAATCAGCTGGTTAATGATCTTATAGATGCTAAAAACCGCGGGGTTTCTGTTAAAGTACTTCTGGAGAACTCAAAGCTTAAAGCAAGCCGTCTTGCCTATAAAAAGCTAAAAGAAAATAATATTGCCGTGTATTTTGACACCCCAAAACAACTTTTGCATATAAAGGGTATTGCCATTGACGATAAATATCTATTTTTAGGCAGTGCTAACTGGTCACGGGCAGCAATGGAGGATAATAACGAGGCTAGTTATCTTACAGACTCTATGCTTGATGCTATTATTTTCAGGAAACATGTTGAGAATACTCCTTTTCAAGATAAAGATGCCTTTTTACCTTTAACCAAAGGTGTATCTATTTCTCAGGATTTTCTTCTTTCATCTAAATCAGGCCGAAGGCTTCTCAAAAGCCAAGCTACAAAACAGCTTGATCTTTACTTATTATTACTCAAGATGTAGCAAAAAGAGAAAAAAGACACCATTACTGTCAATTATGATTCTTTAGCTAAAGATATGGGTTATGTTACCCAAAAAGATTTAGGCAAATATCGTAATGAACATCATTATTTTTATGAAAGAATACATCGCTTGCTTATACGTCTTAAGAAATACGGGCTTATTAAATATAAAAAAGGTGTAGTTACTTTGAAGACCTATAAGAATAAGTCATCTATTATAATGCCATTTGAATATTGGCAATATGGCTACCCTGATTATCTTTCAATGCGGGCGAAATATATGTATTTGATTTGTTTGCATGAAGCTGCTCGCTCTACACGCTATCCTTTTTGGTTTCGTAGTCAGAAAGATATGGCAAAGCTCTACGGCATAAGTGATACAACCATTTCCTTAGGCTTGCTGGAGCTAGAGGAGAGGGGCATAATTGAAATTACCAGAGATAGACCAACCCCGCCTGATTTCTCCAACAGAAAAGCTAACGTATACAAAGTTTTACCACTTCCACAATATCCTTAACTTAGTTAATGATCCCTTCATATACATTTAGGCCGCATAAACATGAGAGTAAAACACCTTGACATAACCTGCTGGAAAAGTAGTATTTGCTTTTAATCGCAAAGAATAGTTGTTGGGAAAAGGGAGTTGACCCCTTTCTTTTGATCTCACCCATTTATCTATTTTAACCTTGACATAACCTACTGAAGTAGTAGTATTTACCTTTAAACACAAAGGCACGGGGTATAGAAAAACAGGTTAGAATTATACAGTAACTCTCGTAGCGAAGATTGTTTTTTTGTTTAGTTAATAACAGAATCTGTAAATATGAAAAATCGCTCAAAACGAATAATCTGTTGTATTTTAGCCTTCCAAATATTCTATTTTAACCCACACTCTATAGCGTACACTGCCTCTAAATCTTCAAAAAAAATAAAACCACCTAAAGTCCGTCTCCGTAATGCTTTAAGCGCAGAAGAAAAATTTTACAAAGGTGACTTTGAAGGTGCAGCATTATTTTTCGAAACTCTTGATCGAAAAAAAAATAGAAATTGTGCCCTTTTCAATAATCAGCTAGGTTCTATATACATGGCTAAAGGTGATTGCGAAAAAGCTTTAGATTCTTTTCTAAAAGCATACTATTTAATGAATGATATATCCGCCTTTGAAAACCTAGAGTCAGGGGCTGTTTCTTTATTCGGTAGTGAAGCAAGAAAAGCATACAAAGGTGATCCTTACGAAAAAGTTTTTAATTCTTTGTATGTAGGGTTATTGCTTGCAAATAAAGGCGATTTTGATAATGCTTCAGCAGCCTTTAAAAATGGAATACTGTGTGATTCTGATGTGAAAGATGAGTTGTATGGAAGTGATGTCTCTGCACTATATCTTTTTGCCGCTAGGCTTGCGTTAAAGCAAAATAACTCATCTTTGAGCAAAGATTATTTCAATAAAGCCACAAAATCATATCGTTTAGCATCTCCTTTAAATAGATCTATAGTGTCACAAGAACAAGCGCTAGTTACTTTATTGTATGAAAAACAGAAGGAATTAAAAAAACTAGAAAAGTTCGGGAGACGTTTTAAGCGAAAAAAGAAGAAAGGCACGACAATGTCAGGAACTGATAAAGCTTCCGGAGAAAAGAGCAAAACAACGCTAACCTATAACAAGAAAACGCTTGGAAAGATAAAAGTGCTTTCTGAAGAAATAGAGGAACTTGATGAGAATATAAAAGAATTGTCAAGCCAGAGGGAAGTGAATAGTAGAAATATAAACACTTCCATTTTAAAATCATTCACAGATTTAAAAAATAATACGTTTTTGTGTCTCGAGTTAGGCCGAGGACCTTTAAAATACCAAACTGGCCACTATGGTCAATTAGCAGTATTTACTGTTAAACCTCATAAGATCAGTGAAATCAAGGTTTTCTTAGATGATAAAGAATTTAGTAAAAATTTATTATTACTAGATAACGATATATTTTTTCAGGCTAGGACAAGAGGTGGTAGAGAAATGGATAACATTTTAAAGGGACAAGCCCAGTTTAAGCAGACTACCGCTGAAACGTCTTTAGCCTTTTACCAAGCATCACAAAATATTCAGAAGCAGGCCAACCAGATGTCTTCAGCAAATCCTTATTATGATGCATCTGGGCAATATGCTGCAGCAGGAATATTAGCGCTGGTAAGCCTTGCAATAGCTATCACAAGTGCAGCAGCTAATCCAGTTGCTGATGTAAAGCATTGGAGTCTTTTACCAGGAAATATTATAATTTTACCTTTCTCTATGAAAATAGGTACACACAATATAAAAATCGACTGTTATAGTAAAAAAGGAAATCTTTTAAATTCCTCAAAGTTCAGTGTTGAAATTGAAGAAAAAAAGGATAATATATTTTTTAAACGGTTTTTTTAGAATTATAGGAGTGACTGCGTGCATAGAAAAGTAATAATATATTTCTTAATAGGACTCTTGTTTTTTACGGGTTGTGCTAATAGCAAACTTTTGTTAAGGAAAGGACAGAAAAGCATTGAATTGGAACCTGAAGATGGGGGAGTAATCTTTTCGTTGAAAGTTGTTGGTCAAACAACGTTTAATCCTTACAATGTAACGATACAAGAAGTCAATCAATACAAAGCATATAAACGAAAAAAACTTGAGCTCATTCCTCTTGGGGATATATCAGGTAATCTCTATCTGTTTCACTTGAAGCTTTCGAAAGGAACTTATAAGCTGGCATCTTTTTATGGCTGGGTCGGCAAATACTCTGGAAACTATCAATACATGCCGTGTAATAAAATATTTGATGTCACAGCTGGGGAAATTACTTACTTGGGAAGAGTTGGTTCAAATATGTATTTTCAAGAAAATTCTTGGGCTAACGATATATTAATAACAGATTTTTACAAAGAGGATATTGATACTTTTCTAAACAGATATCCGTTATTAAAAGATAAGAAAATTGGTAAAGATTTACTATATTAAAAAAGGAAGGTGATTGTGAGAAAAATAGTTTTGCTTATGTTATTATGTTTTATTTGTTCAGCTTGCGCAACAAGTCGATACTCTTCTTCGCATTCAACAACGGTATTGCCAGATGCCGACGACGGTTTAGGTGGAACAGGAATCGAAGCTACAGATATTAGAACTGTTGCTAGAAAAATGGCTGTTTCATTGTTAGATATCCCAGAAATAATCAATGCATCAGGTATGCCACGAATAGCATTGCTACCAGTCGAAAACTCTACACGCTTCATTATTAATAAGGATATTTTTACAAAAAAGATAAGAATAGAATTAAACAAAAATACTACAGGTAAAGTAAGGTTTTTGGCACGCGACAGAATAAAAGATATTCTAAAGGAAAGAGAAGCTAAGAGGGAAGGTTTATATACTGCTAGCAAGGATACAAACATGCTAGGAGTAGATTTTTACTTAACCGGAGAATTAACTGGGATAAGCAAAGCTAGCAGAGGGCATCGTTCCGACTATATTTTAATGGCCTTCCAGCTTATCGACGCCGAAACAAGTGATATTGTTTGGGAAGATGCTTATGAAATTAAGAGGGTAGGCAAAACTGGAGTAGCCTATCAATAGATGGTTGGTATCAAAAAAGGAGAAAATAGTGTTTAATAAAGTTATAATTCTATCAGTAACTGTTTTGGTTTTAAGTGGTTGTGCTGCTGGTCCATATAAAGCTGTTAAGTATAATGCTTCAAAGGATATAGAACGCCAATCTAACGTTGTTATCATAGATAAAAGTCTTAGCAATCAATTTGCAAAAAAGAGAGTTACTATAGTTGGCGAAAAATCAGAGTGGACTTCAGACAATCGGCTAAAAGTATATTGTGAAATTAGAAATATGAAAAAAGATGTATTAAGACTTCAGGTTCAAACCGTATTTAAAGATCAAGATAATTTTTCAATTGAATCTGATACAAATTGGGAATTAATTCTTATCCCAGAATTTTCGACCTATGTATACACTACTACTGCTTTAAATGATACAGCAAAAAAATATACCATAAGAATAAAATTAGCGAAATAACAAGGGAAGGTGAGAAAATGAAAAAATTTAAATGCTTGTTTTTAATAATGTGTTGCGTCGTAACTTGTTTATTTTTAAGTAACCTTATTTTAGTGCCCAGTGGTTATTGTGAAGAAGAAGCCAAATTTACATACCATCAAAAACCAATCAAAAAAGTTAAAGAGAAAAATGTAAAAGTTAGAGTGGCAGTTTCAAGATTTGATGAAAAGGTTGATATAGAAGGCAGTCCCTATAATCTCGAGGATGAAAACAAGAAAAATGGAAATAACGCTTTAGTTGAAATAAACGATTCCGATGTGAAAATTACTATTGACGAAAAAGAAGAAAAAGAGGTGTCAAAAGAAGAATTTTTAACAGGATTGATTGCCAATGCGCTACAAGAAACAGAACTATTTGAAGTGGTTGAAAGAAGAGAAATTAATGCGGTTATTCGTGAGATTAATTTCCAAAACTCCAAATGGGTAAAAAGTGATGGCGCTAATGCACTGGGTAATATTTACGATGTACAATATGTCGTCGCTGGAGATATTCTTCGTAATAAAAATGGAGAAAAAATCGGCAAGAACTATTATACTGTAGCCTTACGAATGTATAATGTTAACACTGCTGGCATTGTATCTTCTTCGGTTATCAGCTCATCATACTTAAAAGAAGCTGTTAACAAAGCGGTAACTGAACTATCGAAACAAATTAAAGAAAAACCATGGACATGTCGAATAGTTGGAAAGAGTGACGAAGGAATTTATATTAATGCAGGACTAAAGGATGATCTAGAAAAACGTGATGTTTTTTATGTGTATCGAGTTGAAGGAGAAATCGTTGATCCGGAAACAAGCGAAATTCTAGGGCTTAAAAGAAAGAAAATAGCTTTAATTGAGATTCAGAAAGTATTAGAGACTAAACTATCTCTAGTTAAAATTGTAGAAGTATACGATGAAATAAAAGTAGGCGATACTGTTTCAGCAGATAGAATTGATGAGGATAAACAGTCTGAAATGGAATTATGGAAGAAGATTTATAAAAAGGGTAATATTTCTAGTGATAAATTAAGCAAATATTCATTAACATCTGACAGCTCTTCACCAGAAAATATTATGGCCAATTTTGGAAAAGCCGTTGTTAAGATAAGCACTGGGACAGCAATGGGTAGTGGTTTTATTATAGACGTAGAAGGTCATATCCTTACTAATTTTCATGTAGTACAAGGTGCTACAGCCATATCTGCAGAAATGATAGAAGGCAACCAAAGTTTTAGCGTACAAGTTGTAAAAGTTGATCCAATTAAAGATATGGCCTTGTTAAAGATTAATAATGCTAATGTTTTATCAACAGTTGTACTAGGTGATTCAGATATATTAAGTGTTGGAGAAAGGGTGGTTGCAATTGGAAATCCGCAAGGCTTGGAAAATACTATTTCAGATGGTTTAGTAAGCGGAATACGAGAAAGTGAAGGAATCAGACTTATACAGACAAGCGTTCCAGTAACTCATGGCAGCAGTGGAGGTCCATTATTCAACATGCAAGGTGAAGTCGTTGGCATAATAACAGCCGGAATTGAAGAAGCCGGAAATCTTAATTTTGCAGTACCCATCAATTATGCTAAAGATGAGCTTCTGAATTAGATTGCCGTTTCTATCCCTACAAAGCCGATTTAAGACAATCTAAGACACTGCTCTCATCTATAACCTTGGCATGGGTTGTGCTATTAATGCAATATTTAGTTTTAGCCACAAAGGCGTGGATATGATAAGTAATAATTTTAAATTCATAGGGCAACTCTAAATTTTGGAGTTGCTTTTTTTATTTAAAAAAAGAGGTTAATTTATGCATCATAAAAAGCCAAAATCCATAAAATCATTGAGATCAGATCTCAACCATTTATAAAGTAAATAATGAAACTCTCCTATAAAATCATAAAAAATAACCAGCTTGCAATTAAAAAAGATGGAATGATTCTCTATCCTAAGGGAAATTTTATTGTTGATAGTAATAATCAGCTGGTATATGAAGTAAAGGAATCATCAGGTTGGTGGCAAGGACATGGTATGTCTAAGCGTATTGCCCTAAAAGGGGAGTGGGGGATAGATGAAAACCATGATCTTATTTTTACCCTGAATGAGACTCAAAATCAAGCTGGAGGAGAAAGGCTTCTTCTAAAATCTAAGATAATTGGCGCAAAAGCTAATTATTTAGTATTTTCCCTCGGTACACAGGGGAAGGCTGGAACTCATAGGCTTAGGCTCTTACAATTGAATGGTAAGTGGCAGGCTGATAAGCATAATAGATTGCAGTTTCTGATAAAGAAGATTAAAACATCTAATACTCTTACCTTCCAAGGATCCTGGCAAGTTAGGAAAAATATTCTTATATATACATATAAAAAGGCTTCGCTTATAACTAAGACCAAACGTACTCATACTCTGCGTTTTAAAGGCTATTGGCAGATAAATAAACCAAATAGGCTTACATATATTCTTGATACTAAGGGAGATTCTTCATTTGTGTTTAAGGCTTTTCTTGAAACCCCTAGTCTTATTGGTAAAAAGGGAGCTATCAAATACCGGGCAGGAATAGGCCTTAAGGGAAGTAAACTCTTTAAAACTGAAACTATTACCCTTTATGGTGTCTGGAAGCTCCACAGAAAAACCGGATTATCTTTTGATATCGATTATGGAGAAGGAAAAGTGAGAAAAATCAATTTTGGTGCTTTTGTACGAATAAACAAGTATAATAAAATTACCTTTAAATTACGCAATAAGGAGAAGAAAAAATTAGGGTTAAGTGTAGAATTTAGGAGAAGTTTTTTAAAAGACAATGCTGAGTGGTTTTTAAAAGTGTTAGCGAAAGATAAGCAACCTCGGTTTGAGTGGGGGATAACTGTTCCCTGGTAATTTAAAAAAATAGATTATGCCAAATAGAGCATCTATTTTAAAAGTTTACTAAAAAAAGGAGATTTGCAAAATGAATAAATTCTCTAATAATTTTTTAAAATTTTTTTCCTTTGTTCATAAAATATGTCCTCTCTGTGTAATTTCCCGTAAATTTCCAAAATCAAAGTTTGCCAAAGCAATGTCTAGTTGGAGCAAAGTTTGCCCTTTTTGTAATATATATTTTTTAGCTAAAAAAAGAAAATTAATTTAAAAAAGCCCCGGTTTAGGCGAATCCTAAACCGCCCTATGGTACAATGAATTTATGAAAAAAATAGTATTTATTATACTTGCACTAAGTTTATATTCATCAGCTTATACAAAAGTAATTGAGCTTAAAAATGGTAAAACTATTGAAGGTAAGATCATTGAGAGAACTAAGGAATATATTAAAATTGATGTAGTCGGAGTACCCATAACTTATTATTTGAATGAGATTAAAAGTGTAGTAGTAGAAGAAGAAGAGGAAGAGCAAATATCCTCATTGCTTACTCAAGAGAATATCAAATATACAGAAGGAATTTCTAATGATTTTAGGTATAATTTATCTGTTGGAACACAGCATTATGAATTAGGCCAAATGGATAAAGCTTTGCCTTATCTGCAAAGAGCTGTAAAAATAAATCCTAATAATTTAGCTGCCAATATTGCTGCAGGCGTTGTTAGCAGATATTTAAAACAATACAATCAAGCGTTAACCTTTCTCAAGAAAGCAAAAGAAATAGACCCTAGTAATACTAACTTCTGGTTTGAATTAGGCTATGCATACTATAACGTTAAACAATTTGATAAAGCCAGAGAAATTTTGCAAGAGGTAAAGAAGTTATCTAAAACCCAAGGAAACTATCAAGAATTACAAATAGTAGAAATGCTTCTTAAAAAAATGAGTCATGAAAGAAGAGGGGATGATAAAAACTTCTAATCACCAACCTAACAAAGGAGAGAGCTCCATTGAGGCCCCGGTTTAGGCGAATCCTAAACCGCTCCCACTTTAACCTTGACATAACCTACTAGAGGAGTAGTATTTGTTTTTAGCCACAAAGGCGTGGAGTATAGAAAAACAGGTTAGATTATGCAACAACTCTTATAGTGGGGGTTGTTTTTTTGTTTTTAAGGAGGTATTGTATGAGTAAAAAGTTTATCTATTTGATCTTAGTCGCCTTATTTGCTGTCTCTACTGCGGGATGTGCTACTTTGTTCAAACAAAAAAGCAGAACGGTTAATTTTTCTTCTGACCCAGCAGGAGCAACAATTTACATCAATGGCAACAGAATGGGTAAAACCCCTATGCCGTTAAATTTATCTAATAAGAAATCTGTTACCGTTACTTTCAAAAAAGATGGTTATGAAGGCAGAACTTATATTATCAATACCAAAACAGGTACAGGTTGGGTAATATTAGATATTGTTGGTGGATTTATTCCCGTTATAATCGATGCTGTGACCGAAAACTGGTATAATCTAGACACTGACGATGTATCAGTCATGTTAGAAAGCGTAGAAAAAAAATAGGACAAAAATTTCAGATAAAGAAAATTTTTTAAAAGGAGAGAAATAGAATGAAAAAATTATTTCTTATAGCGATTTTGTTTTGCGTAGGTTGTACTACTATAACTGGGTATCATAAAAAGGTAACAGTAGAAAAGGATAAAGAAGGAAAGATAATCAAAACAACTGTTATAGAAGAAATTCATCAACCTAACCTTCAAAAAAGAGTTAGAGAATTTAAATATCTTGACGAATAAAGTGTTTAGAACTGGTATTTTACTTACCTGCCAAAGTTTTAACGTAGGCAAGAGCCAGCATAAATATAAGCGGAGAGGGAAAAGGGAATTGAACCCTTCTTTAATAGTAAAAAGAAATAAGATGAAACAAACTGAGGAAACTATATGAAAAAGTTAATTTGTTTGTTAGTTTTAGCTATATTAATTAGTGGATGTACTACAAAATATGGCAGCAAAGGTTTTAGAGGTGGATATACTGATGTAAAAATTCAAGATGATATATTTAAAATTAGTTTTAAGGGCAATGCCTTCCTTGATAGCAGTCGATGTCAAGATTATACTATTCTAAGGGCTGCTGAAGTAGCTCTTGAAAATGGTTACAAGTACTTTATTGTTTTAGATGAAAAATCTGGAACGCAACAGTATTCCCATACCACTCCTGTAACAGCTAATACCTACGGTACTGCGAACACATATGGAAATTCAGCTACATATTCCGGAACAACTTATTACTCAGGTGGACAGACGTATCATTATAATAAACCGAGTTCAAACCTTATGATTCGTTGCTTTAAGGAGAAACCAGAGAATTCTCCTGCCATACCCTTTAACGCAAAACAAGTAAAGAACAATCTAAGGTTACAGTATAACTTAGGTGGTGTGCTTTATGGGGGTGACTAAACGCTTTCTAAATGGGATCACAAACGTTTGTGGAAGGAATATTAAAATTCCAGCATTTCTTTTGTAAATAGCGTGTGTTGTAAGTAATAAATTTAAACAAGGAGTTATATGTCTGGTGGTACAGCGGATTGGAACGAGTTAAAAATTAGTATTGATAAGTTAAATAAAAATGTGATCTCACTAAATGACTCCACGACAAAATACAGCAAATGGTTGTGTCATCTTACATGGATACTGGTAGGTTTAACAATCATGATGATAATTCTTATGCTATGGTATAAATAAGAAGAACCCGGTTTAGGCGAATCCTAAACCGTTCCCTAGGAATAAGTCTTAAGGGAAGTAAGCTTTTTAAGACTGAAACTATTACCCTTTATGGGGTTTAGAAGCTCCACAGAAAGACTGGATTATCTTTTGATATCGATTATGGAGAGGGAAGAGTAAAAAAGATTAATTTTGGTGCTTTTGTACGAATAAATAATAAAGATAAGATTACTTTTGAATTAAGCAGCAAAGAAAAGCAAAACTTAGGGTTAAGTGTAGAACTTAGGAAGAGTTCTTTAAAAGATAATGCTGAATGGTTTTTGAAGGTATTAACAGAGGACAAGCGCCCAAGCTTTAAGTGGGGAATAACTGTTCCTTGATAAAACCATTTAGTACACCCCCGGGGTGTACGTAAAAAAGTATGACCTGGTTTAATGTTTTTAAATGCGTATATCCCGATAAATGCCATGTGTTTTAGCCGGGCTTAAACATGTAGCTAAAACAATCTTGACATAACCTAGCAGAGGAGTAGTATTTACTTTTAACCACAAAGACGTGGAGCACAGAAAAACAAGTTAGAATTATGCAGCAACTCTCGTAGTGGGGGTTGCTTTTTTGTTTTTAAAAAAGAAAGGAGACACCATGATTAAAGGTTTCGTAGCATACCCTTCTAGCAATAGTAGTTTGACAGAAACTATAAATCTTTCTATAGACGAAATAAACAAAACTGGAATGTGCAATTTAACATCATGGGAAGACATGAGTGTTACTGGTCAATTTGTAATTAATGAAATTTGTAAAGAAATTGATAAATCTAATTTATTCGTTTGTGATTTAACTAGCTTGAATCATAATGTCTTGTTTGAGTTAGGGTATGCAATAGCTAAAGGCAAAAGGATATGGATGCTTTTGAATCAAGACATAGAAAATACTTTTGAAGATTTTGAAAGACTAAAAATTTTAACTACAGTAGGATATGTTAAATACTCAAATTCATTAGATATAACTAATGCTTTTTATCGTGAAATACCTTACAATCAGGAATGCATACTGAGGCCAATTGACATTTTATCTTCAAGCAATATTTCTTTGCTATACTTAAAATCAGCAATAGAATCAGAAGCATCAATGAAGTTGTCGAGATTAATTGACAAATGTGAATTCTCAAAAATAACCGACGATCCTTATGAATGCACTAATAATTTAAGCTGGTATCTTCAACAAGTTATTGCGGCTGATCATATATTAATTCACTTTTCTTCTAATCAGCACCGTGATTACAGATTTCATAATGCTAAAAATTCTTTCATAGCTGGGCTTTCGTATGGATATGATAAAAAACTCCTAATGCTTGCTCATTATCCTTATAGCTCTCCTATTGATTATAGGGAATTTTTAAAAGTTCATAATACAGCTTATGAATGCTTATCGCACGCAAAAGATATGCTTGATTCTATTGCAATAGAAAATGTTGCAGAAAAACGCAAAAGACAAGCCTATGAGCTTACTAAAAAAGCACATCAAAAACTCCAAAATCTAGGCATAGGAGAACATGTGGCAGAAAATGAAATTGAAAAATTGGATGATTACTTTGTCGAAACATCAATCTTCCAAGAAGGCCTACATAACGAAGGTCACATAATTTACATTGGTGCGAAGGGAGTAGGCAAAAGTGCTACTTTTTTTCAGCTTTCAAAATCATTAACTCAAAAAAATAACCTAGTATGTATCATAAAGCCACCTGCATATCAATTAAAGGGCATTATAGAAGTATTAACTGAAAGCTTAAAGGTATCTCAAAAAGGATATTTAACTGATTCTTTGTGGAAATTTTTATTATATTCTGAAACGCTAATAGAACTATATAAAAAAGCAAAAGAAAATGAAAAAAAACCAAACTACATATTAAATGATGACGAAAAAAAATTAATAGACTATATCGAAAAAGAAGCAACTTTTATAAAACAAGATTTCTCTGAAAGGCTCGAGCATATAGTAAATATACTCAAAGAAAGCATTACGAAAGATGGAAAAATTGATTTATTCTATACAAAAACTTTTTCTGTTGCAAAAAAACTTATTAGAAATAATTTTGGAAAACATCAAAAACTTATTATCTTGATTGATAATCTTGATAAAGCTTGGGAAAAAGACTCAGATTTAAAAATTTTATCTGATTTCTTGTTCTCTTTATTTAGAGTAAGTAGAGCTGTCTCTCTTGATTTAATCCAAAGAGAATATAACCATTCAAGGATACCTGTATCTACAATTATTTTTCTTCGAAAGGATATTTTTTATCATATGCGAAAATTGTCCCGTGAACCCGACAAAATTTCTTATAGAAAAATTTGTTGGGATGATAGAAGAATGTTACTTAGAGTTATCAATGAAAGGCTAATCGCTGCTTTCCCTCAGAAAACAATGACACCCGATGATATATGGGAAAAATTCTTTACCTCTTCCGTTAACGGAAAACAAACACAGGATTTCATTTTTGATCACATTCTGCCAAGACCTAGAGACATGATTGTTTTCATCAAGATGTGTATTGCCAAGGCCATAGACAGAGGCCATATTAAAGTTAAAGAAAATGACATTCTATCTGCTCTCCAAGATTATTCTAGGGTAGCGTTTGAAATATTACTAATTGAATCAGGAAACAATATTAAAGAAATAGAAAAAGTTGCTTACGAGTTTCTAGGATTAAAGTCAGTTATAACTCATTCAGACATTGACAAAATAATAGAAAAAGGGAAGATCTCGCTAAGCGCAGAATATATAGTAGACTTTTTATGCAATGCTTCTTTCTTAGGTTTAGAAATACGTAATAATGAATTTGTATTCTTGCATGACTATGAAAATGCAGAAAAATATAAAGTTATGGCACAAAAAGTATCAGAAACAAATGATGGAACAAAAAGGTATAAAATTAATCGTACATTTCATTCTTATTTAGAAATAGCTGACGAAGTTTCTGTGTAACAACTTATTTTAACAGACTCAATACAAATACCCTGCTCTCACCCAACCCAGCAGAGGAGAGGCTTATCTTAGATTGACTCCCCCCATATTCCATATATAAATCATTGAGATCAGGTCTCAACCATTCCAATTTGGCAAAACTGACAATAGCGTTAGGAATTAAATTAAAGGTTGCTTTTGTTCGACAGAGAAAAGAAAAAGTAGTTAGTAAATAATACTTGACAAAAAATTAGTTACGCTGTAAGCTTATAAGTACATGAGAGGCGAGTTAGGAAATAAAATCAAGAAACAACGTATTCATTTAAAACTAAGCTTGCGGAAAGTATGTGATGCTGTACTTAATGATAATGCCAAACCAATATCGGTATCGTACCTTAACGATATTGAGCAGGGTCATCGTAAATCGCCAAGTGGAAAGATAATCATTCAAATAGCTAATGCTTTGAAGTTAGATCGTCAAGAGTTACTTAATTTAGTAGGTAAGCTTGATCCTGTAATAGAAGATGTTGTAAACAAGAATGCAAAGGCTGGTATATTGTTTCGTAAAATTGCTGAAGCAAGTAAAAATGATAATGAAATTTTTGATAGGCTAGGAAAAGAACTAAATAAGGAAGAAAACGAGTAAAGACATGAAATGGGTTGCTGATATACAAAGTTCATATGGATGTCGGTTAATTTGTACTGGCACAGATATCGATGATGCAATGGAAGAGAGATATCTGAAGTTTTGCAATGGAGCTTGTGATATGGACCATCCAGTTTTTGATGTTGAGAGTTTTATTGATAATGTTTTAAGAAAAGAGAGAATCGAATATGATCCTGAAGCAGTAGATTTGCCAGAGAATGTTTTGGGTGCAACCAAATTTAATCCCGATGGTTCCAAGCTCATCAGGATTAGTGCAGAGCTATATCGTCAACGTAATTTGTCTGTTGGAAGAAGACGATTTAGATTTACATGCGCGCATGAGAGTTTTCACGCGATGTACCATGGACAACTTTTTCGTAATAATGGACATTTAATATGTTCGGATGAAAACATTAAGGAAGATATGATTGAGGCGCAGCAATCATCTAAAGATTTTACTGAATGGCAAGCAAATCGTGGTGCAGCGGCTTTGTTGATGCCGCACTCTATTTTCAAGGAAAGCGTTAAGCGAATACGTTCTAAAATAGGTAGTATGAATAGCCCGGCGTTAGTTGATTCCTTAATGAAGCTATTTGATGTTTCCAAACAATCTGTGCAAATAAGATTGAAAACGTTAGACTTGATGATCATGCCAGCAGATGATCTTATCCCAGAATACAATGGCGTTAACTGTTGTGTAGATGAACGAGAACGGTGATTTTTTTTGGCCATCTCTTACGCTATACGCGTAAGAGAACATAAAGGAGGGTGTCTATGGATGAAAAGAAAACTATTTTACTTGAATTGTTAAAAATGCGAGGCGATTGTGCGCATAAAATGCGTGAGAGAAGCCAAGCATTTTCGCTTTGGATTTTAGGAGGTGGTATAGCCCTGTTTGGTTTATTGCTTAAGGGGCAAAATTTATTATCATATCAGAGGTTAGTACTTACAATTTTTGTTGTCGCATTAGCAGCTGTATCTAAAAAGTTTCTTAGGGCTATAGAAGTAGGGTTTGAGAAAAATAAGAAAATACAAGTTAAAATCGAAAGCGCTCTTGGTTTCTATAAGAGTGATGAATACATTGATGATGATTCTTTGTATCCTGCAGAGTATGCTAACGTTACAAAGAAAGACACATCTCACTTTCACTCCTTATATGTTTGGGTGGGCGTTATTACGCTATTTCTTGTTATGTTTATATGGTGCAAAGAGCTTGGACTTGCTCTTAAAATGATTATCTGTTGTCAATAGATATCCTATAAAGGATAAAGTAAAAAATAACAAATTTTCAAAGAACGTTCATTGACAATTAAACAGGCATAAAAACTCTTTCAGGGCGATACAATTCGCCGCTTTTAAGCATGCTTAAGCATAAATGAGCTAATTTTTTGGCAACATATATTAAAGCTTGCTTGCCGGCTTTGCCTTGAGATCGTTTTTTCTGATATAATGCTCTAAACTCAGTATTATGTTTAATACAAGCAACAGCAGCTATATATAAAGCGGAACGTAAATATGCTGGTCCGCGTTTAGCTATCTTATTTGCTTTAAAAGTTTCACCGGATTGATAGATTTTAGGATAAAAACCTACATATCCGATAATCTTTTTAGAATCTTTAAAAGATTGGGCATCAACACCTACGGCAGATATGATAGAGGCAATAGTTTTTAGTCCTACACCGGGGATAGAGAGTAAATTACCGCCGGGGAAATCAAAAGGTTCATTGTCATCTTTAGATGATAGAATATTTTCAATTTCTTGATTGAGTTCATCAATAGATTTATTTATATTTTGAACTTGTTCTATCATAATATTAAGATTTATGGCTCGAGCATTAGCTGCTCTGCCGGAATATATAGAGTCTTTAGCTGTCTGTATAAGATGTATTATTTCTTTGATATTAAAATTATTGCCTTTGATTGAGCGAACGATTTTCTCAATATGTTTTGGTTTTGCCTGGGCTAAGTGTTTTGCTGTAGAGAATTTTTTAAGAATGCTGGCCGCGGCGATACCAAAAGGTTTTTTTAACTTTGTTTGCTCATATTCAGGAAAGACTAAAGCCAGTAAGCTTAATGCTTGTCTTTTGTAGTCTTTTTGATCTTTGATAAGCCTATACCTGAGTTTAGTAAAATCCTTTAGGATTTGAACGGTTTCTTCAGGTACAAAGCTTTGAGCGTATTCGTTTGAACGCATGAGTCCGGCGATAACATAAGCGTCAATATCGTCAGTTTTTGCTTTTTTACGCAGGGCTTCTCTGAACTTGTTTGTCTGATGGGGGTTAAGAACAACTATTTTAAATTTTTGTTCAGTTAGAAAACAATAAATGTTTTCCCACCAGATACCGGTGGCTTCAATGCCGATAAGTAGATTTTCAGAGTTTAGGCTGTGTTTTTTAAAACGTTCGATCAGCTCATTGAATTCATATTTGTTGTTTTTAAGCGTAAATGGTTTTACGCTTTTTTCGCCGTCATTATCGAGAATGACACAACGGGCGGTTGATTTTGAGATATCGATACCAAGATAGTTCATAAAATCAGTCCTCCTTTTGATAAATAGAAAGTTGTTAAGAGTAGTTCTTTTTCAGATTATGGGAGTATGTTCCAGCAGGTTTGGCCTAAATATAGCCTGGGATATGAAAGGTAGCTTTGTATCAACAGAGCCCCTTAGTATCCTGAATGAATATTCACAGGCACAACCGCAGGAAGCAGCACTCTATATTTAAAGATCTTCTTTAAAAGAAGTCTTAAGGAGATATGCAAGCTGTCTCCCAACTGAAAAAGGATTACCCTTTTATTTTAACATTATTAACAGATAACTCATACTAAAGTAATAGTGTGAGAATTATACCAGGAAAAGATATGAAAAAAGAATCCAGGATATATATTGCCGGTCATCGCGGGATGGTCGGCTCTGCAATTCTTCGAAAGCTCAAGGAGAGGGAATACGAAAATCTCATCTACAGGACTCATGAGCGTTTGGATCTAACACGACAAGAACAGGTGGAAGAATTTTTTGATAAAGAACAGCCTGATTATGTTTTTTTAGCTGCAGCACGAGTCGGGGGTATTCAAGCTAATATCGATCATCCTGCGGATTTTTTGTATGAAAATCTTGCAATCCAAAATAATGTTATTCATCAGTCTTATTTGCATGGTGTAAAAAAGCTTTGCTTCTTAGGTAGCTCATGTATCTATCCTCGGGCTTGCCCTCAACCCATGAAAGAGGAGTATTTGCTCACAGGGCCGCTTGAGCCGACAAATGAAGGGTATGCCCTGGCAAAAATAGCCGGTCTTAAGATGATAGAGTTTTATCGGAAACAATATGGTTTGCCCTGGATCAGTGTAATGCCTTGCAATTTGTATGGCACGAATAATAGTTTTGATCCATTGAATTCACATGTACTTTCTGCTCTTGTGAAAATTTTTGTTGATGCTATAGATGATGAAAGAAAGAGTGTAACTATTTGGGGTACAGGCACGGCAAGGCGAGAATTCATGCACGTTGATGATGCTACAGAAGCACTCCTCTTTTTGATGGAGCAATACGATTCTGCCCGGATAATTAATATTGGCTGGGGCGAGGATGTGTCAATCAAAGAGTTGGCTACTTTGATTGCTGAAAAGACAGGTTTTCAAGGAAATCTAATTTGGGATAAATCGCGACCGGACGGTATGCCGCGCAAGTGTATGGATGTTTCCAGAATGAAAGATCTTGGCTATTCTCCTGTGATTACCTTGGAAGAAGGTATTGAAAAGACAATAACAGAATATAGAGAGTTGAAAAAAATATTTGAGGTAAACCCATGATTCCACTAATGAAGAATGCATTCCTTCATGAACAGGAAACTAAAGAAGCGTTGGCCAAATTCATTGTTCGAGCAAAAAGGCTCAGCATGGACGAGCAGTGTACAAGGTTTGAGGAAGAATTCGCTGAATTTCAAGGCGCAAAAAAAGCAGTGCTTTTTAACAGTGGTGGTAGCGCAAATCTTGCTATGCTTCAAACTCTGAAAAACCTCGGTAAGCTTAAAGACGGAGACAGGGTTGGGGTTTCTTCATTAACTTGGTCTACTAATGTAATGCCGATCTTACAGCTTGGCTTGGAACCCGTTCTCATTGATTGTGAGCCGACTACTCTCAATGTCATGTCCTGCTTGCTAAAAGAGCGATTGGAAGATACGAAGATTCAGGCATTTTTCATTACAAATGCACTGGGGTTTGCCGGAGATTTGGACGCTATCAAACAAATTTGCAATGAACAAGATATCATTTTGATTGAAGATAATTGCGAAGCGCTGGGGACTGAATTGCCTGAAGGGAAAGCAGGTAGCTTTGGAGAAATGGCAAGTTTCTCCTTTTTTGTTGCGCATCACATGTCTACCATCGAAGGGGGAATGATATGCACAAATGATGAGGAATTCGCGGAGATGCTCAGGATTGTCAGGGCAAATGGATGGGATCGAAATCTCACAACAGAGCAGCAGCATAAGTGGCGCAAAAAATATGATATTTGTTGGGAGTTTGATGCAAAATATACTTTCTATGATCTTGGGTATAATTTTCGGCCAACAGAAATAACAGGCTTCATAGGACGCTATCAGTTGCAATTTCTGAAAGAAAATATTGTAGTAAGAGAAAGAAATTATATTACGTTAGAATCTATTGTCAGAGAAAACTCTGACTTGATTACTCTTGATCGGTCGCATATTAAACTGCTTTCAAATTTCGCATTTCCAGTAATATGCAAAACACCTGCGATCAGGGAAAAGTATTTTGCGCAATTTTCCGGAGCAGGCATTGAGATCAGGCCGATGATAGCTGGCAATATTCAAAACCAGCCGTTTTACAAGAAATATGTTTCAAAATTATATGACCTGAAAGGTGCGGATAAAATTCAAGAGTGCGGGTTTTACTGTGGAAATTATCCTGGATTAACCGAATCTGATATTCAAACCATTTCCAGTTGTCTTGAAAGTTATTGAGGTTAAAAAATGAGTTTGGATATTACCTGTGAACAGTCTATCTCTTTATTTGGTGATACATATGAAAAAAGTCATTCTTGTCGCGGGATCGCTGGATCCAATCAAATCATACGAATATCATAATTTTCAAAGGCCGCTGGAAAAGCTGGGGCATGCAGTTTTACCCTTTGATTTCTTAGAAGTGATGCATGCTCATGGGCGTGATGAGATGAACCGGAAGCTGCTGGCGACTGTAAAGGAATATCTGCCTGATATCGTGATATTTGTACCTATTACCGATCAATTCATTCCGGAAATAGTAGATGAGATTGGCCAGCTCACGATTACTCTTGGCTATTTCTTTGACGATATGTGGCGGATTGGGTATTCGCGTTTTTGGGCGCGCCACTTCAATTTTGTTACCACATCAGACGTCAATGGGTTGAGAAAGTTCCGAGACGCTGGATTTACAAATGTGATTTACTTGCCTTTTGCATGCAACACAGATGTTTATTATAATAGGAATCTGACTAAAATATATGATGTTTCCTTTGTTGGTCAATACCATCCGTATCGCGAGTGGTATCTTAATTATTTAAAGAAAGAAGGTATTGATGTGCAAATTTGGGGTACAGGGTGGCCTTCGAATATGGTCAGCTCAGAAGACATGATTAATATTTTCAATCAAAGTCGCATCAACCTGAATTTATCAAATTGTGTCTGTTGGGATATACGTTATTTGCTGACCCCTTTTCGTTCTCTAGTAAACACACTCCGCGTCTGGGAGCATGCGTTTCTGGCAACTTATCGGCTTGATATGAAAACGGTTGAACAAGTAAAAGGTAGGCATTTTGAAATCAATGCTTGTGGAGGCTTTCAGCTTTCCTACTACGTTGAAGGGCTAGAACGTTGCTACCAAATTGGGGAGGAGATTCAATTGTATGCCTCGCCAGATGACCTTATTGACAAAATTCGCTACTATCTGAAGCACGGGGATGAGCGTGAAATAATTGCACAACGAGGGTGGAAGCGTACATTGGCCGAACACACAATGGAACAGCGTTTTCAGCAGATTTTCGAGCAGGTAATTTCAAAATGAAGGCAACCCTTTTTACGAGTCCATATTATTTTAATAATAGGCTGTTTGATTTAAATGATAAAATATCTAACAGGGATAATTGTTTATATGGCTCCTATATGCTTAAGAAAAGATTTAAAGAGAATGGGATTGATCTAAGCACACAAGATATTAACCGGCCTTCAGAATCTCAATTTGTTATTTATAATGAAATGCCCGGAATTAAGGATATTTTTTCTGATAAAAACAATTACCTGTTAATTTTTGAATCCGAAGTTATAAGACCAGATAATTGGAACATAAAAAATCATAAATATTTTAAGAAAATTTTTACGTGGAATGATGAATTTGTGGATAAAAAAAAATACTTCAAGATAAAATTTTCTCATAAAATTCCTGTTGATTTAAGATTTGACCTGAAAAATAAGAGCAAGCTCTGTACACTAATAGCAGGGCATAAATTCAAATCCCACCCGCTGGAATTATACACGGAAAGAGTGAAAGCAATCCGCTGGTTTGAGCAGAATCATCCTGAAAAATTCGATCTATATGGCATAGGTTGGGACAGACATTATTTCCAAGGCAATTTATCAAAATTAAACAGGTTTAAGTTTTTAACCGGATTATTGAAACCCAACTATCCATCTTACAAGGGTTCAATTAAATCAAAAAGGGAGATATTGCAAAAATACAAATTTGCTATCTGTTATGAGAATGCAAGAGATATTCCCGGTTATATTACCGAAAAAATATTTGATTGTTTTTTCGCCGGTTGTGTCCCTGTTTACTGGGGCGCGCCAAATGTAACTGACCATATTCCCGTAGATACATTTATAGATAGAGGAAATTTTAAAAGTTACGAGGAGCTTTATAATTATCTTAAAAATATGCCTGATAATGTATATTCTGATTATCTGGATGCGATAATGAGTTTTATTAAAAGTGATGAAATTTATTCGTTCAGTGTGGAGTGTTTTGCCGAGACTATTGTAGCTGAAGTAATGGCTGGTATTTCATGAAAAATATTCGCCAGACTAAGATCTTCAACATATTAACCCAGAGTTATTTAACAAAGGCATTCAGTTTTTTTTCTTTGGCGCAGGCAATGAATGCTGTTGTTGGTTTTGGACTCCTTACATTATACGCAAAATATCTGCCACCGGCAGAGTTTGGTAAAATATCGTTAATCTGGATGTTTGTTCTCATTGCATCCATATTAATAGATTGCAGATTAAACACCTCCTTTTCTATAAGGTTTTACAAAGTCTCAAAAGAGGAAAATACAAAAAATATATATTCTATCTTTGCGTACAACATAATTATATGGGGTGTAGTTTTTCTAATTTTTCTGTTATTTCCCTCATTATTTCAGAGAATGCTCGGATTCGGGATATCTAACGCAGACTTGGTCGTATCGTTTTACCTGATTTTATTTATGATACTGGGAAATTTTTATACAAATATTTTAATAGTGGCTCAAAAACCAAAACATTTCTTTTTGGCGAAGCTAGCCTTTAACGCGGTTTTAATAATAACGACCATTATTTATTTAGTAGTGCTAAAATCGGGGTACATTGCATATTTAAAATCGTATTTGGCAGCATATTTTATCATAGCGCTTATTGGGGCAAGATTTTTTATTTCGAATTATAGATTGCATAAAAAAGTACTTTCCTTATCTAAATTAAAAGAACTGCTAAAGATAGGGTTACCTCTGGTTCCCGCTGGATTGCTGCTCATGCTTTTGACTTGGGCGGACAGGTATATCCTGAATTTATATGCAGGATTGGCGATTGTCGGTATTTATACGCTCGGATATAGATTCGCAGAGGTAATCAACAGTTTTATTATCAATCCATTTGGGCAGGCCTTATCTCCGTTGGTTTTCAAACAATTTGCCCAATCACGAGACAAATATAAAGATACGCTAAGCAGAGTTTTGAAGTATTACTGGCTGGTAATGTTTGGCATAATGATAGGTTACTTTGTGGTATTAAGAGAAGTTTTTCAATTCTTGATAGCTCCTGAATATATGGAAGGTTACAATATTGTTGGAATAGTGTTATTGGGCGTAATCCTGTGGGGGGCAACCAATTTTCTTGGCAGCACAGTAGTCGTTGCGGAAAAAACCGGCAAGATGTTTCTGTTTACCTCTGTTTCCGTTGCCTTAAATATTGGATTTAACTTTCTGTTGATACCAAAGTACGGGATGTATGGTGCGGCCGTGGCAACACTAATCGCTTATGCAGTTCAATTCGCAATGATATTTGTGTATACTCAAAAACTGGTTTTTATAAATTATGATTATGCTTTTATCATCAAGTCCATAGTTTTTTCTTTATGTTTTTTTGCTCTTATCTTTCCCCTGTCCTATTTAAAAGTTGATACAGGGGTAAGTCTGGGATTAAAGGCAATTTTGTTCTCGTTATTTATTTTATTATCATATAAATTCTTGGGCTTAGAAAAGCTCATAAAAGGGATTTTGAACTATGGAGCATCAAAATAAACCGTTAGCTTGCTATAGCTATATCACTTAAGATTTATGTCAAAAGTAAGCATAATAATACCAACATATAATCGAGCTTATTTAGTGGGCCGAGCTATTAACAGTATCTTAAATCAGACCTTCCAGGATTTTGAGATTATCGTTGTAGACGATGGTTCAACTGATAATACAGAAGATGTAGTAAAAAGATTGGGGAATGGGAGCATTAACTATATTAAGCATAAAGAGAATAAAGGAAGGTCGGCTGCAAGAAATTCAGGAATAAAAGCCGCTAAGGGAGAGTTTATCGCTTTTCAAGATAGCGACGATGAATGGCTGCCAGAAAAACTTGAAAAGCAGATAGAGGCTTTTAAAAATGTCCTACCAGAAATTGGTGGTGTTTATACCGGATTCTGGAGAATAGAAAGTAATAAGAAAAGTTATGTGCCCTCTAATAAATTTGCTAAAAAAGAAGGAGATATTTATGGTGCTCTCTTGAAAGAAAATTTTATAGGAATTCCAGTTACTCTTATCAAAAAAGAATGCTTTAAAAAAGTAGGACTATTTGATGAAAAACTACCTGCGCTTGAAGACTGGGAATTATGGATTAGAATTTCAAAATATTATCAGTTTAAATACGTTGCTGAGCCATTAACGATAAGTTATTGTCAGGCGGATAGCATTTCTATCGACTACAACTCTCTTATCGAAGCATATAAGTTAATTTTAAAAAGTCATTTTGATGAAATGAAAAAGAATAAAAAAGATTTAGGAGAACACTATTGCAACATCGGGAATCTTTTATGTTCAAATAGAGAGATTAAACAAGGGAGGCGTTATTTCATGAAGGCTGTTAGGACCTGTCCCCTAAGTATTAATTTTCGACTAGTTGCCGCAATCTCGCTATTGGGCGAAGGAACCTATGATAAAATGAGAAAATTTTACCGAAAATTACAAAAGAGGTAAGTACAGTGGAGTATTCAATAAAAAAAGTTATTTGTATTCTTAAATGTATCTTTCTAATAATACTATTTTCCTTAGTTTTTTATAAATCGGCAGAGGCTAAAAAAAGTATTCTAGTTTATGTTGTTCATCAACCTATAAGTAATTTGAAAATATTGCCAGCATCTTCTCTCAATATTGGTTCTGCCAGTGATAAGATTTCTATCATGGGCTGCAGAGGAGAATATGAGCCAGCAAGTTTTGTTATTTCTGCTCTTTGTGATATTTCTAAGCTTCAAATCAAAGCAACCGATCTTGAAGGTAAAAAAGGATCTATACCTCGTGAGAATATTGATATTTCTGTGGTCAAAGTTTGGTATCAGTCCGGATCAGACACAATTGCCAATCAGCGTACGGCGGTTCTTGTTCCTGAGCTTCTTTTAAAAGATGATTCTTTAGTTAAGGTAGATTTTCGAAATAGGGAAAATTTTATAAAAATAAAAGAAGATGACAAAGAGACTTATATATCTTTAAGCAAAGTAAAGAATGAAGGATTGGAAAAATTTATGAGAAAGAGGCCAAACGAAAATGATTGGGGGCGACCTCATGTAAATTTAATGAAAATTCCCATAAAAGATACAAAAATCCTCCAACCGATAGATATTCAAAAAGGAACCAATAAACAGATATGGGTTACTGTACATATTCCGAAACATGCTTCCCCCGGATTTTATAGCGGAGATATTGAATTACAAGAAAATAATAGTTATAAGAGTAAAATTAAACTTAACCTGAGAGTTTTACCATTTGAGTTAAGTCTCCCTATGCTCCGCTATTCGATTTATTATATGGGAAAATTATCTCCCGATGGTGAATGGTACATTAGTAGTGAAATCAAAAGCGAAGAACAGTTTCTTGCCGAAATGAAAGACCTTAATGCCCATGGAGTTTCTTATCCTACCCTTGAACAGCCAATGTGGGATATCAATCTTTTGGAACGGGCGGTTAGACTTCGCGAAAAAGCCGGGTTACCAAAAGATGTTATCTATTTTATTGACGATTATTGGGGAAGTATAAGCCGTCACCCTTCATCTTTAAAGTCTGGCCTCACTGCTAAAGAACTTGGACCACTTTTAAAAATTCCTTATCCTTATTTTGCAAAACCTGGGATTCGCAGTGAAGAACTCGAACCACTGAGAGAAAAAGTGAGGAAACAAATAAGATTTTTTAGGCAAAAAGGATATAAAGAAATTTATAGTATATATAGTATAGATGAAGCAAGAGGAGAGATGTTGTTAAATGAAAGACCAGCTTTTAAGGCGGTGCGTGAAACAGGAGGTAAGATATTTGGTTCTGGGTCTGGTGCTATCCATGGACGCAACTTTGAAATAGTTGGTGATTTACAGGATTTGCTTATTTGTGCAAGTACTCTATCAAAAGAGGAAGCAGGGAAATGGCATAGTATAGGTCATAAGATATTTAGTTATGGCAACCCTCAGGTTGGATATGAGGATCCAGAAATCTATAGAAGAAACTATGGGCTTCTACTCTGGCAGAATGATTATGATGGCGCTATGAATTTTGCTTATCAGTGTGGATTTGGCAATATCTGGAACGATTTTGATAATCCTGAACTTCGAGACCACAACTTCACTTATCCAACAACAAACGGGGTAATTGGTACTATTGCTTGGGAAGGTTTTAGAGAAGGAATAGATGATGTAAGATATCTTTCCACGTTACTTAAAGCAATTGAAAAAGCCAAGATGTCACAAAACAGTGAGATCAAAAAAGAAGTTTTTTTAGCTGAGACATGGATTGGGGGTCTTAACGTAGAAATAAGCGATTTATACCTTATTCGTTCAGGAATGATCGCTCACATCCTTAAACTTAAACTAATTGAAGACAAAATGCTGAGTGCACCTTAAAAAACTATGACGTCTCTTCTTGACATTGGCTCCTTTTCATTTATTTTGTATTTTTCTTTAGCAATCGGAATTTGTACACTTTTTCTAATTGCAATTTTGCGTCCTGGTATTTACTTGCTTTTAGCCCTTATATCTATATTCAATCCTTACACTGTTTATACTATCCTTACTCTAATCTGGGATAAGAGTGGGATTAGGGCGGGCATAAGTATTATTTTTCTTTTCGTTTTTTTTCTTGTTATTTTTTTTAAAGCATGCATCCAGAAAAAAGTTTCCAGAATTAAAACACCAATAGATGAATTATTAATAGTTCTTTTAATTTTCCCGTTAATCGGGATAGCTTATGGTTTTTTTAAAGGTTATTCTCCACGTCTAATTGTTGCCGATGCTTTTCCGATATTGGAGTTTATCTCTTATTTTTTTATGACGACCCTTATTGTCAAGAAGCGAGAACAAATTAATCTATTGTTTGTGGTTAGTCTGTCTTGGCTTCTTTTAGTAGAATTAGGAGAAATTATTTTCTATTTAGTTTTTCCCCAACAGTTTTCTCAACGGGTAATACTGGGCGGTGCTATGATATATCGCTTAAATGATTTTATGGCAGCTATTGCATTTCCGGTTTTAATAGCACTATTTGTTAATGCAAAATCAAGAAGATACAGAGTATTGATATCACTACTGGCTGTTATTCCTCTAGTGGTGGTGTTTGTCAGTTTTTTTAGAAGCCTTTGGGCAAGCGTAGCAGGTTCCCTTGTATTTATTTTATGGATAAATAGGAAAAAAAAGAAACAGTTTAAGCCCCTATTAAATATATTGTTGTTATTGGGCATCCTTATTCTTCCCATAAATTATTTCAGTAGCCAGGTTCAATTATTTGAAGGTAAATCGCTATCATCGGTGATTTTTGATAGGGTGACACTTAAAGATTATGGTGGGCGAATACAACAAAACAGAGCTACTTTAGATAAGATGCTTGATTCTCCTTTAATTGGGAAAGGATTTGGAGATGAAGACATATCGGCTCCGTCTAATTACTACTGGAATATTGGATATAAATTAGGCATGCCGGCCTTATTGTTTTTCCTCTTGGTGGCTTTTATTACTGTAAGAAGAGGAATTCGGATATTTAAATACCTTCCTGATGGAGCTTTAAAAGGATGGGCTTTAGGTGCCCTTGCAAGTTTTGTCGGAATGTCATTAGTCATCATGGCATTTCCAGCCATAATTGCCTTTCCTATACCAGCCTATTTGGGGACATATGCAGCATTGCTTTTTATTATGCCGAAAGTTATAAAAATAAAAGGGGCTAAGGAATGAATAATGGTATAGATGTTACTATAATTATCGTTAGCTATAACACTAAAAGGTTACTCGAAGCATGTTTACATTCAATCTATAAGAACATTAATGGACTTAATTTTGAAGTTATAGTGGTAGACAACAACTCGAAAGATGACAGCCAAGAAATGGTTAAAAATAATTTTTCTCATGTTAAATTGATTCAAAATAATGAAAATATTGGTTTTTCTAAAGCGAATAATCAGGCAATCCGACTTGCAGAAGGTAGATTTATACTTTTACTTAATTCTGACACTCTTATAATGTCAAAAAAGTTTGATTTAATGGTATCGTTTATAGAAGAACATCAAAGAGTAGGGGTTCTTGGCCCCAAATTGGTTGACCCTGAAGGTTCTCCTCAAATTTCTATCGATAAGTTCCCTACTCCATTTGCTGTCTTTTTGCGTTTTTGCGTGCCCAGAGTTGTATCAACTGGGCTTAAGAATTTTATAGATAGCTCCAACTTAAAGAATTTCTTGGGAAATCGAGTTAAAACTTATTTTACCTTTAATAACATTAACTTTCCAATTGAAGTTGATATGATTTCTGGGGCTTGCATGCTTGTCAAAAAAGAAATTATAGAGCAAGTTGGTCTGCTGGACGAAAATTTTTTTTTATATTCAGAGGATGTTGATTGGTGTTTTCGTATTAAAAAGGCGGGGTGGAAAATTGTTTGGCTTCCCCAAGTAGAAATAGTTCATTATGGAGGAAAAAGTTCAGGTGGAGATTTTAATCTTTTTCCTCTCTGTCAAGCGGTAAGAAGCGAGTATTATTATTTTAAAAAACACCATAAAGGAATAAATAGTTTCATAGTAAAACTTTTATTGTCGGTTGCTTTAATAGCAAGAGCGCCGTGGTTTTTGTATCACTGCCATATTTTTAATAAACAAAATAAAAATATTAATCTATTGCAAATATACCATGCAATTTTAATGAACATTATTACTGGTCGCCTTGAGAAATAATTGTAACTCATTAGCGAAGCCACGGCTACGGTAGGGAGAATAGCAAAAAGTTGTTAGACTAAGAAATTGTCCAAAAATGGGGCGAGGGTGCCATGACAAGCTTGGAAGCGGGACAAGTTGGTAAAATAACGAACGGTAAGACGCAACATCCCATTCTATAGCAAAAAGAATGTGGGTATCGGCAAAAAAAGAAAGGGAGCGAAAAAACACTTGGGGCCCAGAGGGATGGCTTTAGGTTCGGCTGGATTTTTGGGTTGAAATGAAAATCGGTTAGATTTCAGGGGTTTAACGCAATTAAATCACCTCAAGATTATAGTAGCGGTTATAGCGGTGAGATTTATGAAAATATGGCTTGTAGAAATTAGTGATTTTTTGCCGAAAATAGACGGTGATAATCGTTTGTATCGGGCGGGGATGCTTGCAAAAGTGTTGGTTGAGGCAGGGCATGAGGTTCTTTGGTGGTCATCAACTTTTAATCATCAGCTGAGGAAGCAGCGGTTCGATGTTTCAACTACAATTGAGATTGAAAAGAATTACCGCTTAAGATTGCTTTATGGTCCTGGATATAAGCGGAGTATTTCATTTGGCAGGTGGAGGCATAATCGAACAATTGCTCGAGAGTTCGCTCGTGAAACAAAAGAAACAAAAAATAATGTGCAGCCTGATATTATTTATGCATGTTTGCCGACCCTGGAGGTAAGTGAGCAGGCTGTGCTTTACGGTGTTCGGCATGGTGTTCCTGTAGTAATTGACATTGTAGACCAATGGCCTGAGATATATTTATCACTTTTACCATGGTTTTTTCGGCGTATATTTCGTAATACTCTGCTTAAATTCGAGTTCTCACGAGCACGTAGAATATTAAGTCAGGCAACTGCTATCATTGGTTGTTCTGCTACAAATCTGGAATGGGGACTGCGTTTGGCAGAAAGAAATGCGCGCCCAAGAGATAAATGGTTTCCTCTGGCGACGCCGGTCAATAGCAATTATAAAGGTGATATGATAGGAAACAACTCAAAGGCAATAATGAACAAACTTGATGTTGAGAATGCCCCGCTTGTTGTTACGTTTGCAGGTTCTTTTTCCGCCGCATTCAATATCAGAACTGTTGTCAACGTAGCGAGCGATTTTTTACTGTTGGGAGAAAGACGTGTCATATTTGTCCTAATTGGAAATGGAGCACAAATACCGACTTTACGTAAGCTATCAAGCGGGCTTAAAAATGTCGTTTTGACTGGTTGGCTTGACAAAACAAGCATCGATGAAATTCTTAAAGCTTCTTCTGTGGGATTAGCCCCATATTCATCTGGCAGATTAATAACACTCCCAAACAAACCATTCGAATACATGGCGGCTGGTTTGCCGGTACTATCATCACTTGAAGGAGAGTTAAAAGCCATAATTGAGCAGGAATCTATAGGATTACAATATAATGCTGATGATCCAATTGATTTAAAAGATAAAATAATGTGGTTTTTTTCACATCCCGAGGAGATGAAAGCAATGGGCAAACGTGCTAAGGCATTGTTTGAAAAAAAATACAATGCGGATATTGTATATGTAGATTTAGTCAAACATTTGGAGAAAATAGTAGACGAGGGAGTTCCTAAAAAATGAATGACAGTAATAAAAAACAGTCTTTTGGTTTTGACAATTTGGAAGAACGAAAACTTAAGGAAATCGAACATTCCAGGAAGCGGAGAAGTATACTCCAGGGCTTTGAGCGTCACAGCGATACAGACAAGTCGGAAAAGGTGGAAAATCTTGAATCTGTGATACTTGATAAAGATGAGTTTGATTATAACTTCTCAAACATGAAATTCTACTCAATTACAAACAAAAGCGAAGAATTTCAGTATAAATGGTTGAAAGATAGATGCGCACCGGGTGTTAAAGTGCTTGATTTTGCTTGCGGCAATGGTGAAAATGGCATTTATGCTGCCAGGTGCGGGGCTGAAGTTATAGGGATAGATATTTCGCCTGAAGGTATTGAAAATGCGAATTTTAATGCAAAGCAGGCTGGAGTTGACGATCATTGCAGATTTGAGGTGATGGATGGAGAAAATATGACTTTCCCCGACAACACTTTTGATCTGGCAGTTGAATATGGTGCGCTTCATCATGTGGATTTAGATAAAGCAATGATTGAATTGAGCCGCGTGCTCAAACCTGACGGTGAAATGATTTGCGTTGAGGCGCTCAGGCATAATCTGCTGATTCACTGGTATCGTAAAAAGACTCCCCATCTGCGCACTGAATGGGAAGTTGAACATATTCTTGGTGTTGAGAGTCTGGCAATTGCCGGAAAATATTTTCATAATATTGGTGTGAAGTTCTTTCATTTGGTTGTGCTGGTTGCTGTTCCTTTCAGAAAAACATGGTTTTTTAAACCGATGCGTGCTTTCCTCGATAAAATTGACAGTATATTGCTTAAGAAGGAAGCGATAGGCAAATATGGCTGGATCATGATATTTATCATGAGTAAACCGAAAAAACCAGAAGATTGTAATCACAAGTGCGAAAGTCAAGAGGCAAAAATAAATGCCCCATAGCTCTCAAAATCTGTTATTTTGTAAGGTAGTGAAACCAACAAAAAACAGGAGGGCCTATGGAGCAATTGGATTGTATCACTAAAAGGGGCAAATATAAACACTTAACAGAAAAAAATCGATATAAGTTGGAGGGATGTTTAGAAAGCAAATTACCGGTAAGAGAGATAGCTATAAGGCTCAATAGCCATCCAGCAACGATCTATCGAGAAATCAAGCGTGGTTCGACTGTAAGGCTAAAGTCAGACTTAACAGAGTATACAGTATATAGAGCCAATGTGGCTCAACGTGATTATGAATCCAGGGTAACCAATCGAGAACGTTCATTGAAAATAGGCAAAGATAAGGATCTTGAAAGATATATTCGTAAAAGAATATTAAAAGGTAAGTGTTCTCCAGATGTGGTTATCGGAGAGATAAAGAAAAAAGGGTTAAGCTTCAAAGGAATGGTATGTACAAAAACATTATATAATTATGTAGATCAAGGTGTTTTTAGCGGGATAAGTAATGCTAATTTATGGGAAAAAAGAAAACAAAAGAAAAAGAAACATAAACAAATACAGCGAATATGCTTAAGGAATAAAGGCTCAAGAAGCATAGAAGAAAGGCCTAAAGAAATAAACCAAAGGCTGGAATATGGTCACTGGGAAGGAGATTGCGTAAAGAGCCGGCGCAAGAAAAAATCCGGACTGTTTACATTAACAGAGCGTAAGACGCGGGAACAGATAATACTAAAAATAAGGGCGTTGACCCAGGAGTCAATATTAGAAGCCATGAATAAAATAGAAAGCAAACATAAAGGATACTTTAAGAATAAGTT
>Ga0222665_1000297_pt1 | contig 33178 bp, 16 predicted proteins | sample AntAcemetagen653_FD_179853 | JGI IMG/M metagenome (GOLD analysis project Ga0222665, IMG submission 179853) | Saline water microbial communities from Ace Lake, Antarctica - #653 | ecosystem: Environmental > Aquatic > Non-marine Saline and Alkaline > Saline | place: Antarctica: Ace Lake...
CCAATTCCGTTAACCCATACAGGGTCAATTTTACGTAACATCTGACCTTGTGAGTCTCTGATGAAATCAAGATCGTCGCCTACAATAGTTTCAAATGCCATAAGAGCATCCATTCCCTCTGCAGGGAAATAACTTACAAACTGGAATCCTAATTCTACATCTATTGGACATCCAACAGGTACAGGTGAACCAAAGATTGTAAATGAATCAGGAGCAAACATCTTAACGAGATATCCTTCCGCAAACATCCAGTCACCAATTCCGTTAACCCAGGTAGGACCAATTTTACGTAACATCTGACCTGCTGAATTTCTAACGAAATCAAGATTATCATTTAATACATCAGCCATAACAACTGTCATATCAGGATCACCGGGATCAACTGCTGATGAAATAAACTGGAATCCTAAACTTAAGTCGAATGTTTGACATACAATTGACATGAAATCAATAGCTGCAACACTATACTCACCGTCGGCTGCCGGGAATACATCTCCTGTATAAGCATCTCCATAAGGATCGAAGAATTCATAGAGGAAGAAATCAGCCATTACTTGTTCACTACAATCCCAGCACTTGAATGAGAAATCATTACCTGCTTGATAACCGGGTTGTGTGGTTAATACACTAAATGCTGTTAAGTCATTCTCAAATTGATTTTCAGGAGTACAAACCTGATCTAAATCAAATAAACCAACCATTATGTCACCATCGAAGATAGCAATTTGGTCGCCGGCTCCCAGATCATTTTCCTCTAAAGTAGCACCACCAATATAAATAGTCCATAGTGGGCTTGATGGGTCACCACCTTCAAATTCAAAGTAAGGTTCACATCCACCTACTGTCATTGTTACAGGAATAATAACTTCAGGAGTTACAGGGTCATTGCTAAGAATTGCAATAGCTCCTTCATAAAATTCACCTTGTACTGCATCTTCTGCATTGAAAGTAACAGTAATTTCAGCAGTACCACCAACTGGTACGGTTCCTCCTAAAGGATCAGCAGATAACCATGGTGTTATAACTTCACCGACAACTTTAGTATGAATATTCCAGTTAAAGTCAAGGCCATAGCCTGAAAGTGGTGCCCAAGTTACTCCGTCAAGAGTAATCATATCACCAAATCCGGCAACTGCAGGGCCAGCATCACAACCGGCTGGGTATTCACCTGCCATTTGTCCAACAATAGTATAACCAACCCAAATATCATTTCCAGACAAAAGAACGGGAACATCAAGAACTACGGTGTACCAATCTGAAAATAAAGGTGTAAATGCTTGTTCGTAAAGGATAGCACCGGGAGCAGTAGCTGAACCGACATCCCAAATAGTCAATGTAAATGCAATACTACCAATGTCGTTCATATAAACTTCAACTTCAGACAATGACATTCCTGCATATTGTCCCATAGTTGCGGCAGGCCAATAAGCAGCTACCATAAAGTCTCCACCGGCAGTAAGGCCAATAGCATCATCATTTATACCATCATCGTACATTAATATAACATCATCGCTGTTAGTCATGTTACCAACTGAAGGAACTGTTTTAACAGAAGATACTAATGATTTATCAACTGCAGGATACTCAGGAACAATAACAACATCAACACTAACACCCGCATCAACGTCAAGTGTGAATACTAACTCAGCATCACCTTCATTTCCAATAAACAAGGTTTGTGTAGCAACTTCACCTGCTTCTAACGTTTGATCCATAGAAATAGGATCTACAGTAATTACAGGGAATAGCTCAGGTTCTCCTTCATCAAAACAAACATCATCATAATATGCACCTGGTGCACCGCCAGTGTCAGCACCAAAATAGTCAATTCCACCAATTGTCATGATATTGACAAATTCATTGACCAATACTCCGTCAAAATATACCCAACTATTATCTGTATCCAGATCGAGAACAATCTCAACCATGATCCAGGTATCTTGATTATAAGTAAAGGTTCCTGCGGCCTGTCCTGCAAAACTACCTGTACCACCATCATCAAAGTAAACTTCAAGTACCCATCCAATTCCAGGAGTAGGATCGGATTGAACGTTAAAGTAACCGGAAAATCCTGAAGGTACATATATATAATGTGAATAAGTCCATACACCAGCATCCAGCGGGGTATCACCAAACTTGAGAACAAGGTCAACAACACCTGCATCAACTACGAATGAATTATCGGGGCTGTAAGAATACATGTCGGATACTGTAGCATCATCTGCTGTTGTTCCACTCCATGTTGTCCACGGATCGCCTAACTGCTCAGCCACTAAACCACCAACAGTTAAATCATCGAAATTTTCACAATTGTTTCCAGCAACAACAATTGTATAATCTTCAACTTCACCATAAGAAGATTCAAAACATGGTTCAGGAGCTGTACTATAAGTCATTCTTACTCTCATTCTGTGTTCTCCTGCCTCAGCAATTGCAGGAGCAATAATATCACCGGTAAATGTTAAGCCGGTTCCATCACTTGCTAATACGAATGCTTCATCTGCATCAAACTCAAAGTTATCGTTCCAGTCAACCCATACGGTAACTAAATCAGAAGCCCAAGCATTTCCGTTAGTTACAATCATTTCTGCCGCTACTCCAACTTCAACAATATTAAACTGATCAGTATAATCAGCAACTAAACCTTGCCATCCGCTGGCATTCTGAATCGTTCCAAAATCAACAAAAGCGATCCACTCATCTTCATAAACCGTACTTGCAGGACAATAGATACCTGCAGAATTTTCAATTTCTGCATCCATACAGTCGTTCAATGGATCTTCATCACCAACAACGAAAGTACAAACTTCGAGGAAATAAGTTCCTAATTCAGTTAAATCAACAGTAGCTGCGAAAGTATATTCAACTTCTGCACCCGGTCCAACAGGGCCTGGCACTATTTCATTAACCCAACCTGCACCGTCAAGATTAAATCCAACAGGTATTTCAGGTAAAGGATCTAAACCAAAATTCTTAAATACAGCTGTAACTGGTTCAATACCTAACAGCATACCTGAAACAGGCGAAAGGATTGCTACCGTACCACCATCAATTTCCTCTGGAGGTTCACATGAAGCATAACCAATGTCTCCACCTGTTGGATTAGGACCGTCCGCAAAAATTAGATCGCCATCCGCATCATAAACTTCGTAAGTACATTCCTCAGGCCAAGCGGTTCCAGTCCAAACAGCAGTTAAGAATGCGCCATCTTGAACAAGGAATTCAATAGTTTCAGGGCCGGTTCCTGATGCTAAAGTAGCATTTACAAATTCTACACCATCACCGAATATTTGAACATAATTGCCATTCCAGCCATCACCGTAGCTATCCCACATAGTGATTGAATAAAAACAAAATTGTGAGGCATCCATGTTTTCGATAGTTTTATCACCTGAATTGTTGTCAGGATTTTCATCACCTGCAAGAATAACTTCTGCTTCGATATAATAAAAACCAAATGCTGAGAAATCATAAGGAGTTGCAAATGTGTAAACAATTGATTCACCCATTGCAAGAGGGCCTGCAATCATTTCAGTGTACCATGCACCACCATCAACACGATATTGTACATCAAAGTTACTTTGTGTAATAGCACCTACATTTTTAACACCAATTACAATATCTTCTACTCCCATATTAAAACCTGAGTTTGGTTCACTAATTCCTGTGAGTTTAAGATCAAGATCAGGTGGAGGACCTGCCATACCACCTTCAACAAGGAAAATAGTTTCGTTCTGGAGAATTCCGAGTATGGTCCACCAGCCCGGTGCATAAGTATCAAATGCAGCAAGGCCACCGGCGATACCTGCACCGGTTGTACTATACCCGATAGCATCAAAAGTAACTCCGGTTTCAGCACCGGTTTCAGGATCTATTTGAACAATAACAGCCTGGCTTGCACCACCTGCCTGAGCAAAACCATAAAGCCATGGTCCGTCGTCACTAGGAGCAACATAAGCAAAACCATAATAGCTTTCGTATGCACCACAGTTAAATTGGTTTAAGATTCCACCTGTACGGTCATAAAGAGTAATAGGATCACTCCAGTTATTTCCATAAAATGCGTCATAGTCTGGATTGTAACCACAAGCTCTTGTGGCAACAGCAGCAGTTAATGTACTAATCAAAGTACCTGATTGTCCAACAAAATCCATTTCAAATAATTGAGTACTTGCCGCAGCACCATAGAAATATGTGCCGTCATAAGCAAGGTCTCTCACGGCAGCTTCACCGGGTACAGGGAATGCACCAAGGAAGGTACCATCCATTTCATAGCAGAAAAATCCATCACCATTCCATTTAGAGGTATAGATGTATTCGCCATTGGTTTCAACACCTGCTTCACCTGAAGCATCACCACAAATAAAATCAAATTGTGGATCGAAGAGGTCATCCGTAACACTTGTTGCGTGAGGGTTGATAACAGCATTGATATCAGCGTCAACAATACTCATGACAGGCTTGATACCATTTGCAATCATTTTTTTCTGTGCAATTTGCTCGGGAGTGTGCATTTGAGCAAAAAGTACTGATGATGAAAGAATCATCAAAATTAACAAACTTGTAAGTTTTTTCATACGTTTTAATTTAATTAGTTAAAAATTTATTTGATAAAAAAAAGGCATGCCTCTGTAGAGAGTTAGGCACGTATATTTAGATTTATTTGCTTTCACAGCGAATCTATTAATTTTGGTTGTTATCCTACATCCATACACTTTGTCCTTTTCCAAAGCGTATGGATTGCAAATATAATATATTTTTGAAAAAAACAAAAAAAAATCATTTTTAGTAAAATTTTTCTTCTTTGGATAGGAAGAATAAATCTAAATTTATTAATTATCAAAGATTAAAGTTAATAATTGTATAGGAGAAATAAGAGAATAAAAGTATAAGAAAGATATATAAATAATGTAAATTATAAAGTATAAAAGTTAAAATCAAGCCGAATATTTCCTCTTTTTCCTTATTTTGCGTGTTTTGCGATTCGTCTGCATTCCGATTATCATCGGAAATGCGTGAACCATTTTTAACACTTTTTATACCGGACTCATACTTCACTTTTTTATACTTTTGTAATAAATAATTTGTAAATAATTTGATAAAAGATAAGTTTTTAATAAACGACTGGCTACCTACAACAGTTGACGAGGTGCAAAAACAAGGCTGGGATGAATTAGATGTAATACTTTTTTCGGGTGATGCTTATGTTGATCATCCCTCCTTTGGCCATGCCGTGATAGCGAGAATAATTCAAAAAGCGGGATTTAGGGTGGCAATAGTTGCTCAACCAAACTGGAAAGATGATTTGAGGGATTTTAAAAAGCTTGGAAAACCCAGATTATTTTTTGGAGTAACTTCAGGGTGTATGGATTCGATGATGAATCATTATACGGCAAACAAACGCCTGAGATCGGATGATGCTTATTCACCTGGAGGAAAAAGCGGCTTTCGCCCCGATTATTCAACTTCGGTCTATTCCCGCATACTGAAAAAATTATTTCCCGATATTCCAATAATTTTAGGGGGCGTTGAAGCTTCGTTGCGAAGATTTACTCATTATGATTATTGGTCGGATAAATTAAAAGCTTCAATATTACAGGAAAGTGGCGCCGATATTCTTGCTTACGGAATGGGAGAGAAGGCATTAAAAAAAATTCTTAATTTCTATGACAAGAAAAATCCAATTGATTCATTATACTCAATTCCTCAAATCGCATTTTTGATAAAAGATAAATCATTGTTGAATAAAACAAAACAATGGGCAAACATTGAGTTGGCATCTCATGAAGAATGTTTAAAAAGTAAAAAAGCATTTGCTTCAAATTTTAAAATAATTGAACAGGAATCGAATAAATTTTATGCAAGTCGTATATTTCAAAACCTTGGAAAAAATACACTTGTCGTAAATCCCCCCTTTCCACCTATGTCGGAAAATGAAATTGATGCTTCATTTGATCTACCCTACACAAGGTTACCTCATCCGAAATATAAAAAGCGTGGAAATATTCCTGCTTATGAAATGATAAAACATTCCGTCAATCTGCATCGCGGATGTTTTGGAGGATGTAGTTTTTGTACGATTTCAGCTCATCAGGGAAAGTTTATTGCAAGCCGTTCCGGAAAATCAATTCTTAAGGAAGTTGAAATAATTACTGAAATGTCCGATTTTAAAGGATATATAAGTGACTTGGGCGGGCCTTCGGCAAATATGTTTAGAATGAGGGGGATTGATCTTGAAATTTGTAAAAAATGTAGCAGGCCAAGTTGCATTTTTCCAAAGATTTGCAATAATTTAAACAGTGATCATAAGCCTCTAATTGATATTTACAGAAAAGTAAATTCTTTAAAATCAATAAAAAAAGCATTTATTGGAAGTGGAATTCGATACGATCTGTTGCTGACTCATGATAAAAATAAAGATAAAAAATACCATTATTCCGAATACATAAAGCAACTAATAAAATTTCACGTTTCAGGGAGGTTGAAAGTTGCACCAGAGCATACTTCCGAGCGGGTTTTGAAAATTATGCGAAAACCGTCTTTTAGTTTATTTTTAAATTTTAAAAGAATTTTCGACGGAATAAACAGCAGAAATAATCTTAATCAGCAAATTATACCATATTTTATTTCAAGTCATCCTGGATGCAAATTAGAAGATATGGCTGAGTTAGCCGCTGAAACAAAAAAGCTTGGCTTCAAACTTGAGCAGGTACAGGATTTTACGCCAACACCAATGACGCTTGCAAGCGTCATTTATTATTCGGGCTACGATCCTTATACTTTGAAACCCGTTTATACTGCAAAAACAAAAAACCAAAAACTCGATCAACTTAGATTTTTCTTTTGGTACAAGAAAGAAAACCGGCAATGGATAAGAAAAACATTATTAAAATTGAACAAAGAAGAACTTCTTAAAAAATTGTCAGGTAGATAGTTCTTTGGACTCCTGCTATTTATAAGATTAGATTAAAAGTTTTTGAATGCTTGTTTAGGATGAAACCGAGAAACCTTTAGTAAATAATGTTTACATTTTCTCTATCTTGCAAAAAAAACTGAAAATGAAACAAGCTAATAAACAGCTTTTTTTAGGTAAAGATTATTTAATTTATTTTATTAATTCAACTGCCGCTTTTATTAGTACATATTTTATTATTAGTATTTTAAGATCATTAGCCGGCATTTTAATTGCTTATGAATGCGATATAAATTCATTACTGTTTTTAAATAAAATTGAGTTTTTAGTCCCTCAAAATTCGAATTTATGGACATTTGATTCTACTTTATCGGTATTTTTTTCCGGGCCGTTTTTTTCCTTTTTCCTTGGAGCTATCCTATCAATATATTATCTTACAAAAAGAAAGAGAAATACGTTTTTTGACATATTTCTTTTTTGGGCTTTTATCAATGCTTTTGGCTTATTTTTTTCATCCGTTCTTGCTGATTTAATTACAAATACCGGCATTGTTTATGCTTTAGATTCAATGAATTTTGGACACTCTATTCGAATAATCATTTTTATTTCAACCATTTATTTAATGATTCATCTTGGAGCTTTATCAATTAAAGTATTTGTTTTTTCCTCTGATTCCGTTTTAATAAAAACTTTTCGAAAACGTATAACTTATTTGATTTCCATTATTTTATTACCGTGGTTTTTTGGTAGTCTGATTATTCTTTCAATCATTAGCCCTCCATTTTCTAAATATTATATTTTTATTTTATTATTTATGGTACTTTTTCTTATATCAGTTTTATATCCAAAAAATTATTCTTTAAAAACTGAAAATAGAATTCATAAAATGAATAGAATCAATTGGATTTTCATTATTTCAAATGTAGTATTGATTTTACTATTAAGATATTATCTCAATTCGGGAATTAATTTATTTGCTAATAATTAATGAGACCTGTATAAAAAAATTTTAAAATGGTTCACGCCAAATTCGCAAAGTAATCGCAAAACACGCAAAATCTTGACTATAAATATACTTGATTTTGGTCTTTGCGTTAAAGCTTTTCGGTCTTTGCGTGAAATAAGTTTTTAGACTGGACTCATTAATATTAAAATTGTGTAATATGGATATTAAAATACGAGAATTTCTGATTTCAGATTATCAGGTAATTATTGGATTATGGAAAGAGGCAAAATTGCCATATAAACCAAAAGGCCGTGATAGTCTGGAAAATATTAAAAAAGAATTACTGCAAGGATGTTGTGTTTTTCTTGTTGCTGTGGATAATAATGAAATTATCGGTTCAGTTTTAGGAACTAATGATGGCCGAAAAGGATGGATTAATCGTTTGGTTGTTAAGCCTGAATACAGAAAAAGGGAAATTGCAAAACGATTAGTTAATGAAGTTGAAAAAAAATTTAATGATCTTGGAATTGGCATTTTTGCCTGTTTGATTGAAGATGAAAACCCTGACTCGTTGAAAGTGTTTTCAAGATTGGGTTATTCTGAATTTAAAGGAATGCATTATCTGACAAAGAGAAAACAAGCGGAAATATAATAAAACTCAAAAAAAAAACACCGGATTAGTATTTCTTCCGGTGTTTTTGATTATATTATTTAAAAAAACTAAAACTATTTTTTTGAAAGATTATTATTAATAATAGTCATCTCATCAACTAAATACTTAGCTCCGGCAAATTTATCAACAATAAACAGAACATATCTGATATCAGTATTAATGGTTCTTTGCAATTCCGGTTCAAAAGAAATATCGCCACTCATTCCTTCCCAATTCAGATCGAAAACCAAACCGATAATTTGGCCGTCTCCATTTATTACCGGACTTCCGGCACTACCGGCCGTGGCATCATTATCGGTTGTAAAACAAACATTCATAACACCATTAACCGAATAATTTCCATAATCTTTATAATTATATAAATGTTTTAATTTTTCGGGAACAAAAAATTCATTATCGTCAGAATCCTCTTTTTCCATGACCCCGGATAATGTTGTATAATGCTTGCTTATTAAGCCGTCAGAAGGTGCGCTCCCTTTAACTTTTCCATAAGATAGCCGCATACTTGAATTTGCATCACAATAGAGATTTGCGTTGGGATTCATTTCTGCAAGGCCTTCTTTAAACAAACGTGAATATTTGTTAAGTGCCAGATTTGATTCCGCAAGAATGTCATTAATTTCCTCTCGTTTTTCCATGCAACATAAATATATTTTAAATGCATAATCATTCTCGATAGTAATTAGTTCGGGATTATTAACAAAAAGCCATAATTCGTCATAATTCGCAAATATTGACTTATTATAGACTGCATTCGTAAACCAATCAAAATCATTGTTATATTCAGTTTGCAAAACCGAAAACACCTCAGGAAGTTGATCAATTGAGATATTTTTTATTTCATCATAGAAAAGTTCGACAATTTCATTAAAAATTTTCTTATCGGTTTCCTGATCGACATTTACAATATAATTTCTTACTACTTCCCTCAATTCATCAGGAATTTTATATGATTTTGCTCCATTTTTATTGAGTGATTGCATCTCAAGATAAACTGGATAGAATTTTTTTATTAAAATCATCAAATCAGCACCATTATTCATAACCTCCTCGCAATATTGGTTATATAAATTGTACTCTCCGATTTTTTTATTGGCTTCATATATTTTATTGATTACGTCTCCATATTTTTCTTTTCTATTGTTATTTGAATTTGCCCATTTATCGAATTTTTTTTCAAGCTCTTTTTTCTTCTCACAAACTTTGTATCGTTTTAGTTGCTTGCTTTTTCCGAGATAATATTTTGAATAATTACCGGTTTGAGCAAATTTTGTAGCATATTTAAGACTTATTTCTTCACTTTCGTCCATTTTGTTTATCATGACTTTAAGCTTCTTGTCTTTAATTTTTTTTAATGTAGGGTTGGTTTCTTCGACAAGCATTTCAACACCGGCTGAAGAAATATAACGATCAGTATTAAGTGGATATCCTAAAGTCATAGCAAAATCCATCTCATTAAATCCATCAACCGAAATTGGTAAATGGTATTTTGATTTTAATGGAATATTATATTCTGAATATTCGGAAGGTTTTCCATCCGGTGATGTATAAATTCTGAATAAGGAAAAATCGCCTGTATGTCGCGGCCACATCCAGTTATCCGTATCGCCGCCAAAACTCCCTATTGATAAAGGAGGTATCCCAACAAGGCGAACATCATTGAAAGTTTCATAAACAAAAAGATAAAATTCATTGTCATGGCAAAAGCTTTTAACTTCAGCCGAATAATGTGTTTTGTGTTCTGCTTTTGATTCAATATTATCACAAACGTCCATAATTTTAGCAATCCTTGTTTCCTCACTCATATTCTTTCTTAATTTCGAAAGTACCTTGTTAGTAACATTTTCCATTCTAACAAGAAAAGTAACCGATAAACCAGGATTCGGAAGCTCTTCTTCCGGGCTCATTGCCCAAAAACCGTTTTTAAGATAATCGTTTTTAAGAGTGCTGTGTGCATGAACATAATCAAGCCCTGAATTATGAGAAGTAATCAATAATCCGTTTTGTGAAATTATTGCTCCAGAAGAAAAGTCACTAAATTGAACTACAGCATCTTTAATTGATGAATGATTAATATCGTAGATATCTTCGGGGGATAAATGCAGGCCCATTTTCTGCATTTCGGAATAGTTTTGTGATTTTACTAAAATCGGCAACCACAAGCCTTCATCTGATCTGGCCAGGTAATTAACCCCTAACAGGATTGCAACCAGAACAGGAATAAATTTTGTTTTCATAGTTTTTTTGTGTTTTTAATTAACAATTAATTTTTAGTTTGTGTTTCAATACAATACTGCATACTTTATGCCACTTTACTAATGTGTTTTGTATTAAATATATAAATGATTTTTAATAGAAGTTTTAATTAATAATTAGTCGAAAATGAACAGTTAGTGTCCTTATACGAACACTTATTAATGCTTGTATGATAAGTGTTTATATGTATGCTTTTATATAAGACTTATTTTTTTTGTAAAAGGTTACCTTATGAAAAAAAAATATAGTTTAATCAGCTCTAAAAAATTTGATAACTTTGGCAGGTTTTGAAATATATAATTAAAGAATGCCAAAAAACAAGCAAAAGAAAATCGCAGTAATAGGTTTCGGCGCTGCGGCAATAGGATTTATTGAAAAGATAATAAATTCAGGATACGAAGTTCATGTGTTTGAAAAAAGCAAGGATATTTATTCTTCAAGTATTTCGGGCATACGTGCTGATGGAAAACTCTTTGTTTCAAAGGAAATGGGAGGTGATCTGGAAATTGATATAAATTTACAAAAAAAACTTGTCGATTATTATATCAGCCACACTGGAAACGGAAATGTTGAAAGGGGTAGTTCATTCACAAATTCCAAATATTATAAAACCTTTTATCAAAAAGGATTTCAGCCTATTTCTTCCGATTTCTATCATCTCGGAACTGACCAATTGAAAGAAGTTCTTTTTAATATTTTTTCAGCTTTTCAAAAACATAAAAACTTACATTTTCATTTTGGGAAAAATATAACAAATATTGAAATCATTAATGATCTTGTAAAAATTAATGATAGCGATATTTTTGATTATGCTATTGTTTGTGTCGGAAGAAGTGGGCATAAACTTACAAAAAATATTACAAAAAAATATCCTCAACTCATTCTTGACAACACAAAAGTTGATCTTGGAATTCGCTATGAACTTCCAAATCATATTGTAGAGGATTTGAATAAAGAAATGTATGAATTCAAAGTAAAATACAAAAGTAAAACCGGTTATATAGTTCGTACATTTTGCAATAATCCGTCCGGTTTTGTGGTAACTGAAAATTATGGCGATTTTGTTACAGTAAACGGGCACTCAAAATTAAAACAGAAAAGCAAAAACACAAATTTTGCAATTCTTTCAACAATAAAACTTACCGAACCTTTTAACGATCCTATCGGATATGGTTCATATATAGCCCAACTTACAAATTTGCTTGCAGGAGAAGGGAAATTGATACTTCAAACTTACGATCATTTTTTAAATTCGAGACGAACCAAAAATTTATATCGTGTACAACCAACCTTAGATAATAATAGTTTTATTCTGGGTGACATTAATTTGGCTTATCCTCGTCGAATTATTGAAAGCATTATTGATTTTATCGAAAGTTTGAATGATGTGATACCCGGTGTGGCAAATCCTGATAATTTGGTTTATGCCCCTGAAATCAAATTTTATTCTAACACAATTGATAATGATAGATTCAGACATTTGAAATTTATTGGTGATTGCTCAGGGCATACAAGGTCAATTATTTATGCTACTGCTCATGGATATATGACTGCCGAAAACATAATTGAAAACGGATTGGGATAAAGAGGTATAGGAAAATATGGAAAATAGAGAAAATATTGGAACCACAAGCTGCTTTGACAACCGGATTTTATCGTCAATATCAGATAAGCATCCCCTTATTAACCTTTATTCCTTTTCACTTGAAAACATTCAAAGCAATATAGTAATTTTTAATATAATTTAATAACAAAAAACCCATTTGTATGAAAACTAAATTTTCAATTTTTCTAATGTTTATTTTCATTATTGCTTCGCAAAATATCGAAGCAAGCAAAAAGAAAGATAAAAACAAACAAGCCAACGATACCATAAAATCAAGTGTTGTTAGCGGATTAAAATTCAGAAGTATAGGCCCTGCATTAGCCTCAGGCCGCATTGCCGATTTTGCAGTTAATCCTGATAATCCGAGCGAATATTATGTTGCAGTTGCTTCCGGTAATGTCTGGAAAACAACAAATTCAGGTACAACATGGAATCCAATTTTCGATAACTACGGTTCATATTCCACAGGATGCATTACAATGGATCCTAACAATCATAATGTTTTGTGGCTTGGCACAGGCGAGAACAATCACCAGCGCGCACTTGGTTATGGCGATGGAGTTTATAAAACCGTTGACGGTGGAAAGAAATGGAAAAATATGGGCCTAAAAGAATCAAGGCAAATTGGAAAAATAATTGTCGATCCTCGAAATTCGGATGTGGTTTATGTTGCAGCCGAGGGCTCTGCATGGGGTCCGGGCGGCGAAAGAGGACTTTACAAAACTACGGATGGAGGAAAAACATGGGAGAAAGTTCTTGATATCAGTGAGCATACAGGAATAAGTTCATTGGTAATGGATCCGTGTAACCCAGATGTTCTTTATGCAGCTTCGGAGCAAAGAAGAAGGCATGTTCACACAAAAATTGGTGGAGGCCCAGAATCGGCAATTCATAAAACTACCGATGGAGGAAAAACATGGCGGAAACTAAAATCAGGTTTACCCGGTGGAGATGTTGGAGGAATAGGCTTGGCCATTTCACCTGTTAATACCGATTATGTTTACGCAATAATTGACGCGGCAGGAAAATCCGGTGGATTCTTCCGATCAACCGATAGAGGTGAATCGTGGAAAAAGATGAGCGACCATAAAAGCAGCGGCCAATATTATACCGAAATTTTTTGCGATCCCGTGGATGTTGATAAAGTTTATTCGGTTGAAACAATTTCTTATCTTACCGAAGATGGTGGTAAAACATGGAAAAGATTAGGAAATAACAAACGTCATGTTGATGATCATGCACTATGGATTGATCCTGATGACACAAAACATTTTTTAATTGGAGGAGATGGAGGTGCTTACGAAACTTTTGACGGTGGGAAAAATTATTTATATAAATCCAACCTTCCCGTAACTCAATATTATCGTGTTGCCGTCGATAATTCTGAACCCTTTTATTGGGTTTATGGCGGCACTCAGGATAACAGCAGCATGGGTGGCCCATCTCAAAGTCTAAGCAGCGAAGGTGTTACAAGTGCCGATTGGATTGTTACTCTCGGTGGAGACGGGTTTTGGCAGGCTATTGATCCCGAAAATCCCGATATTGTTTATTCCGAATATCAATACGGAAATGTTTACAGATACGATAAAAAAAGCGGTGAATCATTATCAATTAAACCTCAGCCAAGAAAAGATGAAGATACATATAAATGGAATTGGAACACCCCTTTTATTATTAGCCCCCACTCAAATACGAGACTTTATATGGCAGCAAATAAAGTATTTAAAAGTAATGACAGGGGACAATCATGGGAAGTTATAAGTGATGACCTCACTACAAAAATCGACCGAAATACATGGCCCGTTATGGATAGATATTGGGGCGTTGACGCTGTCGTAAAAGATGTTTCAACTTCTTTGTACGGTACAATAATTTCTCTATCCGAATCATCTGTAAAAGAAGGCCTGATCTATGCTGGAACAGATGACGGATTAATTCAGCTTACGGAAGATGACGGCAAAACCTGGACGAAAATTGATGAATTTCCCGGTGTTCCCGAATATACTTATGTTAGTGATATTTTACCATCAAGATTTGATGAAAATGTAGTTTATGCCTCTTTTGATAATCTTAAACGCGATGATTTCAAACCATATGTTTTAAAAAGTAATGACAAAGGTAAAACTTGGGAATCAATTTCGTCAAACCTACCGGAAAATGGTACGGTTCATAGCTTGCAACAAGATTTTGTAAATTCCGATTTACTTTTTGCAGGAACTGAATTTGGTGTTTTCTTTAGTGTTGACAATGGAAAAATTTGGACTCAACTTAAATCCGGAATTCCTACCATAGCTGTTAAAGATATTGCTATTCAAGAAAGAGAAAATGATTTGGTCCTGGCCACTTTCGGGCGAGGTTTTTATATCCTTGACGATTATTCGCCTTTAAGGGAATTCAATAAAGAGTTTCTTGAGAAAGAATCTAATATTTTTCCAATTGCAGATGCTTTAATGTATGTTAAAAAAAGAGGGAAATACGGACAAGGATCGACACGATACACAGCGAAAAATCCGGATTTTGGAGCAGTCTTTACTTACTATATAAAAGAAACCCCAAAAACACTTAAACAGCAACGAAAGGAAAAAGAAAAGAAATTAATTAAGGATAAAAAACCAATTCCAATTCCGACTATGGATGAGCTTCGTGCCGAAGAAAATGAAGTAGCTCCATATTTGATTTTTACGATTACGGATGAAGATGAAAATGAAATTAGAAAAATTCATAAAAAAATCTCAAAAGGTATCAAGCGGGCTTCATGGAATCTTAGATATCCGGGTGTTCATCCGATTAGGCTGAAAAAGGATAAATTTGACCCAACTGCCTCCGAAGGTGATTATATGTATGTTATGCCCGGAAAGTATAATGTTTCGCTTGCTCAGTGTGTAAGAGGTGAAGTAACTGAACTTATTGCCCCTGTTGAATTTGAAGCTGTTGTTCTTAATAATACAACCTTACCCGCAGATGACCGAAGCGAATTGGTAGCCTTTCAGGGAAAAGTTGCCAAATTGATAAAAGCAGTCAGAGGAGCCTATAATTTATCGAACGACTTGATGGAGAAAACCCAATTTATTAAACAAGCGATTGTAAAAAGCCCCGGCCTTAGTCCGGATTTGATGAAGCAAGCAAATATGATTGAATCGGAACTTGATGAAATACTTTGGGATTTTACGGGACAAAAACCAAAAGCAAGCCGTGAGGAAAATTGGCCTGCAAAACCTTCAATTAACGAGAGGTTGAACTCAATGGCTTATGCTCACTGGCGGTCAACCTCAGCAGTTACGAAAACGCAAAAAGACACTTATGATATAATTTCCGAAGAATTTCCTCCATTATTAGAAAAGCTAAAAGAAATTAATAATGTGGAATTGAAAAAACTTGAGAAAGAAATGGAACAAGCAGGAGTGCCTTATACTCCCGGTCGGGTTCCTGAATGGAAGAAGGAGTAGGAGGGAAAGCTAAAATATGAAATAATCATCCATACGGACCCATACGGGCTAACTTCGTGTCGCTTGCTTCGCTTCATACGGACAAGTTTGAAAATAATTTTTCCTGTAATATCCATGATTTCAAAACCTGACCCGTACGGGTCAGGTTTCTGCAATACTGTTCTGCGCTGACAAGGCATACTCTTTTGCAATTTTTGGTTGTAGCGTTGGCTTGTGTGGATTGCAAATGTGCTATATGTGCGTGGGCTTTTTCAGTGAACATTCACTATTAATGATTATGACCACTTTGGTCTTCTTTTTTAGCAGGTGTTCTATCATATTGACAACATCCCGGAAGAGCATTATAAGTTTCGTCTTTTGCTTTGTGCATTTCGGTATCATGTCCTGCTTTGGCTATTGCCATATGTACTTTATGCACATCAGTTTTAGTAGAATCTAATGAAACCTCTATCAATTTGGTTTCCTTATTCCAATCGGCAACGGTTACACCATCAACTGATTTTGCAGCTTTTTCGATACGGCTTTCGCACATACCGCAGTTTCCGTAAACTTTGAACTTCTTAGTTTTTGCTTGTCCAAATGTTGTTCCTATGCTCAATAGAGCAATTGCTAATGTTAAATAAATCGCTTTTGTTTTCATTTTTCTATGTTTTAAGGTTTATACTTATTAATTATTCTCTTGTATATTGGCAACAGCCGGGAAGTCCATTGTAAACATCGTCATCTGCTTTCTCTAATTCTGTATCGTAGCCTGCTTTGGCTATTGCTTTATGGATTTTTTCAAGTTGTACTTTATCTGAATTAAAGGAAACATGTATCATTTTAGTTTCCTGACTCCAGTCAGCTTCATTTACACCATCAAGGGCTTTAACGGCTGTTTCGATGGTTTCTTCACACATGCCACAGTTACCTGAAACCTTAAACATTGCATGTTCCAAATTGGCATTCATGTTTTTCATTTCAGGTTCGTTCCTATTGTGTGAAGAATGGTCAACTTCTGATGTTTCATTCATTTCTGTTCCGCCATGGTTGTGTCCAGTAGAAACTTTACCACTACCCGGATTCATCATGCTTGATTTTCCTGCCAATTGAGCAGCTGCATCAATCTTGAACACACCATTCATAGCAATTTCTTCACCTTCCGATAATCCATCGATAACCACATAAAAATTACCTGCCTCTGGCCCCAATACAATTTCCCGGTATATGAACGAGCTTGTTTCTCTATCCGAAACTTTTACATAAACTACGGCTCTTTTACCAGTCCATAAAATAGCTGATTTTGGTATCAGCAATTCATTGGTGTTTTTAGCTGTATTCGATTTTAGAATACCATTGGCAAACATTTCAGGTTTAAGCTGTCCATCAGGATTGTTCAGCTCAACCCGAACTTGGGCTACACGTGTTTGGGCATTAATAAATGGGTCGATAAAAGTTACCTTTTCATTAAATTGTTTACCCGGAACCGATTGAAGTGTAAACTCAACTTCATCTCCTTTTTTAATCCATGGCAAATCACTTTCATAAGCATCAAACATTACCCAAACCTTTGATAGGTTAATTACCTCAAACAAAGGCGAGCCTTCTTTTACATAATCTCCAATTGATACATGCCTTTTGGTTACTGTACCACTTATAGGAGACTGAATATCAAAATATTTCTTTGTCTCTCCTAGTGTTTCTATGGCATCAATTTGCTGTTCTGTTAAATCCCAAAGCTTTAGTTTCGCTCTTGAAGCTTTGTAAAAAGATGGACTGGAAGTTTTGTATTTTAATGCTTCCAACAATTCCTTTTGAGCTGTTATCAAATCAGGAGAATAAATAGTTCCGAGTTTTTCACCTTTCTTAACTTGTTGTCCCGTGTAGTTGATAAACAGTTTTTCAATTCTCCCTCCAAAACGTGCCGTAAGTTCTGAAATATTACGTTCATCGGCTTTTACTTTTCCAAGTAATTGCACATCTTTTTCAGGGATGCCTTTTTTAACAATGGTTGTTTGAACTGATGCTAATGCCAAAGCAGATTCAGTCATTTGAATTTCATTTGGGTCAACATGTTCCCCTTCTGATTCCATTGTTGCCATAGGAACCAATTCCATTGCACAAATGGGGCATAATCCCGGTTTATTTTGCTTTATCTGTGGATGCATTGAGCAAGTGTAAACCGTTTCTTCAGCTACAGTTTCTTCATTATGATTGTGCGTTCCTTCATTACTTGATGAATGAAAAAACAACCACCCAAAAAATAAGCCAGCTACCATTGTTACGGCTATTAGCTTAATATCTCGTTTATTTATATTTGTATCCATCGTATTAAATTTTAATTATTTACCCTGTAAATAGTGAATAAATGCAACGGCAGCTTCTTTATCTGCAGTAGATTTTTGCATTTCCAAAGCATACTTTAGTAGCTTGCGTTCCATTCGTAATATCTCCTCGAAATTCATATTGTTTGTTGCATATTCCGATTCAAGAATAGAGAGGGATTTTTTTGCCAATCCTTCCTGTTCCTGATATAATAAAGTCCGTCTAAGAGCATCTTGATAATCCTTCCAAACACTTTCAAATAATACCCTTAAGGAGTTCTCTTTGTCGGATTTTTCATTTGATTTTGCTTCTTGTAAATAGATTACTTCTTTCACTTTTGCTTTGTACTTATTGCGATACAATGGAATGCTAATACCGACTTTAGGAAACATAAAAGCATCTTGCCCTGCATTAGATGCGGTTGAACTTCCTTCGCCAATGAAAGTATAGTCGAAGCCAATATTAAATTGAGGCAAACCTTCTTTTGAGGCTAACTTCTGACGATGTTGCAAACCTTCAATTTGATAGCCGAATGCAGCTAAAGTGTTGTTGTTTATCAAAATACTATCCAAGGCACTACGTTTGTCAATAAGTGAAACTTCTGTCAACTTCTCTGATATTTGAATATTGGAATTCACATCAACACTTAGGAAACTATTGAATTTTACGGATAACACTTGTGCATTATCCTTTAAAAGAGCCAACTGATTTTCAAGATCGTTAATCTCCATTTGGACTCGATAGGCATCGACAGAAGAAGCTGAACCAGACTCTACTTTAATATTTGCCAAGCCCATAAAAGATGCTAAAATGTCGATATTCTCAATGGTGATTTCAATTGCCTGGAGTATAAAATACAAATTGTAATAAGTTGATTTTACATCATAGAATAGCTTCGATTTAGCTTCTTCAAATACTTCATATTTAGCCTTTGTCATAGCTTCAATCGAATTTTCACGTGATGACAATGTTCCAAACCAAGGAAACATTTGAGAAGCCGATATTTTAGCTTGCTGTGGGCCGACTCTTGTTTCAACCGGTTGAATGAAGTAACCAAAAGCTATTGTAGGGTCGGGTAATGCTCCAACTTGTGGAACTTTTTCTAAAGCTGCCATATATTCGTTAAACTTAACTTTAAGACCGGGATTATTTTCCGCTGCTGTTTCCAAATATTGGGTCAACTCGTTTTGAGCAGAAACGTTCATAGTTAAAGCAAGTATAAGGAATGACAGGATATATATTATATTTTTCATCGTATTATGCTTTTAAAATTTTAGACATCTTTTTTACATTTCGTTCTTGCCACATACTATACAGAACCGGAACTACAAAAATGGTTAATGTAGCAATGAGCATTCCGCCAACCGATGGGATTGCCATTGGAACCATAATGTCAGAACCTTTGCCAGTAGAAGTTAAAACAAGTAATAAAGCAATGATTGTAGTTGCTGTAGTCATCATTGCAGGGCGGACCCTTTTTAGACCTGCCTCTAAAACTGTGGCTCTCACTTCTTCGATGCTCTCAGGAGTTTTCTTATCGAATAACTGTTTTAGATAAGTACTTATTAAAACGCCATCATCGGTAGCAATTCCAAAAAGGGCAATAAAGCCAACCCATACAGCTACACTCAGATTTATTGTATGAATCTGGAACATATCCTGTAGATTAATGCCTCCTATTGAAAAGTTCATAAACCACGATTGACTGTATAACCAAAGCATTATAAAACCACCGGAGAATGCTACAAATATTCCGGAAAAGATAAAGCTTGCCATGGTAACAGAACGGAACTGAAAGTACAGAATTAAGAAAATCACAATCAACGAGATTGGTATTACTATCAACAACCTTTTTGTTGCACGAATTTGATTCTCATAGTTCCCTGTAAATTTATAATTCACTCCGGAAGGAACGTTAAAAACGCCTTGCTCTGCTTTTTCATCCAAATATGCTTGTGCATTTTCAACAACATCAACCTCGGCAAATCCTTCTTTTTTATCGAAGATTACATAACCCACTAAAAAGGTGTTTTCACTTTTTATCAATTGGGGGCCACGTGTATAATTTATTTCTACTAACTCGCCAAGGGGAACTTGTACGCCCGATGGAGTAGGTATCAAGATACGTTTCAAATCTTCGGGATTATCTCTGTATTCACGAGCATAACGAACACGAACGGGAAAACGCTCACGTCCTTCAACTGTAGATGTAAGGTTCATACCTCCAATGGCACTACTCAAAGTCATTTGTAAATCGGCAATGGTTAAACCATATCGAGAAATGGCACTTCTATCAATTTCCAATTCCAAATAAGGTTTACCCACTACACGGTCGGCAAAAACTGACATGGGTTCAACGCCTTTAACATGCTTTAAATGATCCTCCAATTCGAAACCAACCTTTTCAATTGTTTCCAGGTCTGGCCCAAAAACTTTAATACCTATTGGCGCACGCATACCTGTTTGTAGCATTACCAAACGAGTTTGAATTGGCTGTAATTTTGGGGCAGATGTCAATCCGGGAATGCTTGATTGGCTTACAATTTCAGTCCAAATATCGTTAGGCGATTTAATGTGTTCACGCCACTGTCTGAAATATTCTCCTGATTTATCTGGTATTAGCTGATCTTTTTCTATTACTTTAAAACCATCGGCAGGATAATAAATAGAACCATCTTTCAGCTCAAATGCACCATCATTATTCGTTTTAAACCTTAAACGATGACCATTTTCATCAAGCATATACTCTGATTTATAATTAATCACATTTTCGTACATTGAAGTTGGTGCAGGGTCAAGTGCCGAATTAACACGTCCCCATTTACCAACTACATTATCAACTTCGGTAATGGCATTTACTTTTTTATCCAACATCCGAATGACTTCTAGATTTTCCTCTATACCAGAATGAGGCATAGTTGTAGGCATTAATAAGAATGAACCTTCATCTAAGGCAGGCATAAATTCCTTACCAATTCCGGGAAAGGTTTTGTTTAGCGATAGCCATGTGTCACTTTGCTTAATGCTATCAGGCATAAACGAGAAAACCTTATCAATACCTTGCCACGTTAAAATTCCAAAAAGAACTACTGCAAGTGGAATGCTAAGAAATTTCGCTTTGTTAACCAATGCCCAATTCAAAATTCGTGAATAGGATTTGACAACAAACATCATGAATGCTAAAACTAAAACTATCAATAATCCGACAAAAATAAGGTTTGAAGCATCACTATTCTGTGCTCCCAATGGCATCCATTCTTTAGTTAAGAACCTAACAACGATAAGAGCGATTATGCCAATATTTATGTAATTGGGGAATTCGGCTCTTTCTTTTCTCCATTTATAGTCGAGTAGATTGTTAATGCCTATACCAACAATTGCTATGGCTATAATAATTTTACCAAAGAAAATAAAGCTAAGACCCAAAAGGATTAATAGTGCATTGAGAACTTGTTTAGTTCTTTTACGGTCAATCTTTATTGAAAATATTATATGAGCTAAAGTTGGGATAAACGCCAAACCAATAATCAAAGCAGAAAGCATTGCAAAGGTTTTTGTAAAGGCTAATGGTCGAAATAATTTCCCCTCGGCTGCTTGCATGGCAATTACAGGCAGAAAACTAACAATAGTTGTAGTTAGAGCCGTTATAACAGCAGGTGCAACTTCAATAGTAGCATCATAAATTATTGCTATCAGTTTCTTCCCATTATCTCGGAATTCATCAATATGCCGGACAATATTCTCTGTAAATATCACCCCAACATCTACCATCACACCAATAGCAATAGCGATACCTGATAGTGCAACGATATTAGCATCGACACCAAACCTGCGCATGGCAATGAAAGTCATTAATACTCCGATTGGAAGGAGACTGGAGATAAGGAATGATGCACGAAGATTAAGAACAAGAATGATGATGACAATGATACTTATTAAAACTTCGAGAGTTAATGCTTCTTGCAGCGTTCCAAGTGTTTCATTAATTAAACCTGAACGGTCGTAAAAAGGAACAATGGTTACTTTTGAAACAGAACCATCCTCTAATATTTTAGATGGTAAGCCTGGAGATATTTCATCAATTTTGGCTTTTACATTATTGATTACTTCTAATGGGTTTGCACCATATCGAGCAACAACTACACCGCCAACTGCCTCAGCTCCACCTTTGTCTAAACCACCTCTTCGTGTAGCTGGCCCAAAACTAACGTTTGCTACATCCTTTATGCGTATTGGAATATTGTTTTTTACACTTACAACACTTTTTTCAATGTCATCCAAGCTTTTAATATATCCTAAAGCTCTGATAAAGTATTCTACTCGGTTAAATTCAATGGTTCTTGCACCAATATCCAAATTGCTTTTTTTAACAGCTTGCATTATTTGACCTACACTTATTCCATGAGCTTTCATGGCATTGGGGTCAATATCAATTTGATATTCCTTAATAAATCCACCTATGGAGGCAACCTCTGAAACGCCTTTTGCAGCAGTTAAACCATACTTGATATAAAAGTCTTGTATGGTTCTCAACTCATGGGGATCCCATCCGCCATTTGGTTTTCCTTTTTTGTCACGCCCCTCTAAAGAGTACCAATAGATTTGACCTAAAGCTGTTGCATCTGGTCCTAAAGATGGAGTTACTCCATTAGGAAGCGTTCCGGAAGGTAATGAATTGAGTTTTTCGAGTATTCTTGTTCTACTCCAATAAAACTCTACATCTTCTTCAAAAATGATGTAAATACTAGAAACTCCAAAGATGGAATTACTACGGATGGTTTGCACACCCGGAATCCCCAACAAAGCAGTTGTTAAAGGATAGGAAATTTGGTCTTCGATGTCCTGTGGTGATTGACCTGTCCATTCCGTATAAACTATTTGTTGGTTTTCGCCAATATCGGGAATGGCATCAACAGGAACCGGATCAGAAGGGAGAAATCCTGTTTCCCAACTGAATGGTGACGAAATGATACCCCAAGTAATGAATATTACAAGAAGTAAGAAAGTCACCAATTTATTCTCTAAAAAGAATTTTATGGTTTTGTTCAACATATCTAATGGATTTGATAAATATTCAATAAATTAAAAGTTATGGCAAAATAATTTGCACAACAATACAATTCAGCTTTTAAGTGAATTATAAATCAATTAATTAAATGGCTAACAAAGATATGTTTGCAGTAAAGAAATGCGTGTTTGTATGGTAGGTGGTGGCGAAGTATCAGTATAAACTTTAAAAGTTTCATTTTCTTCAGGAGACAGCTCGAAATTTAAAGTGAAAAGAATTGGGAAAAGAACATATAGTTCAACAACTTTAGTGTTGCCAATTTGAATAGGACTCACATAATCATCTTCCACTTCAATATGAACAGTCTTGTTTTCGCAACATCCACCTGTATCTTCACAACATGATTTGGATTCTTTATTAATGGATGTGGAAACATATTTTCCACCACAATAATGCATAGAAAATGTTATCCCTGTGGTAGCTACCATGAAGAAAACTGATAAGACGATATGAATTATTTTTCTAATCATTATTATTATTATTGTCTATGCAAAGTAACGCCATTTAATCCAAAAATGTTTTACAAAATTATGGATTTGAGTTATATCATTTTTGGATTACACTTCATCTAAAGGTTTGCGCTTATTTTCCTTTAGTTTTTTAAAATGTGATGGAGTTAGTCCTGTAATTTTTTTAAACTGGTTGGATAAGTGTTGAACACTACTATAACCTAATTGAAAGGAGATTTCATTTAGAGATAATTCATCATAAACTAAAAGCTCTTTTACTTTTTCGATTTTCTGATTGATGATATATTTTTCGATAGTAATTCCTTCAACGCTTGAGAAAAGATTGCTTAAATAAGAGTAGTCATAACCAATCTCTTTGGAAATAAACTCGGAGCTATTAATAGATGGAGAAACCTCTTTGTCGTAATGAGTAATCTCAATAATAAGGGTCTTGATACGGTCAATGAGTTTACTTTTTTTGTCATCAATAAGCTCAAAACCATTTTTATCTAATACTTCTTTTATATTTGATATCGTCGAATCATTTAGCTTTGAAGAAATGCTCACCTTACCCAATTCAATAGTTTCAATCTCTAAATTCAATTTCTCGAATTCCTCCTGAACCACTTTAATACAGCGGTTACAAACCATGTTTTTTATGTGCAGAATAGATTTCATTTTACAAAAGTAGAGTTTTGATACTTAAGATGCAAGCGAAGGAAAAAACAGCCCTTTTGCAAATTTTGGTAATCGGGATGGCTTGTGCGACTTGACAATGTGTGTGGCTTTATGCGTTGGCTTCATCCATTATTCACCCCAAACTTTAGCAATCCTATTCTTTATTTTTTGCTCAAATATTTCTATTAATTGTTTACTTGAATCAACCAATTCTTGCTCTTTTTCGATTTTTGTTATAATTTGATGTTGAGTTGCGATTGGGGGTAAAGGAATTAATGATGTTAAAATAAAGTCTCTGGGAACTCTTTGAAGCCCGCCAGTTCCAGTCATGTTCAACTTTCCTTTTTCTCTAAAACCATTTGTAATGATGTTTAAATAAATCCATGATGAAAGGATTGTTTCATTGGGTCTAAAAACATAGTACTCGCTTGAACCAAATCCAATCTTATTAACTAAGTTTTTAGCAATTCCTGCTTTTCCATTCTCAAAACAAGGTGTAACCTTTGCAAGTAAGACATCATCCTCTTTAAAGTAGGTATAACCCTTAATTACTTCACTTAAATATTTTGTTTGAAGGGGTTTAAAGATAATTTGATTTTCATTCAAATCAGCCATTGGCACGAATGAAACTTCCAATTCTTCAGGTAGAGATTTTAACTCTGATTTTTTAGGATTTACCTCACAGACTTTTCCCAACTCCACCATTTCCCAATCCGCATCAATATCAATTTGGGGTTTGTAGTTATCTACTACCATTTTTGCCCCATCTATTATTTTTTGATAGCCCTCTATTTCGGCTACTATCTCTTCTTGTATGAATAGGGACGGTAGGGGGGTTTGAAATTGACGAATTTGATTTGTTGTAAGATTCTTAAAAACGGCACCAATAGAATGAGAATTATTTATATCCTTTTGATTAACTAAAACAAAATAAAAGAACTCTGGAAGAATTCTTTTATCCAAATTTCTAAAACCAACAAAACCATCATGAATACAAGCATCAAGGGATAAAATTGTTGAAAGTCCAGGATTACCACTGACCGCCATGATTACTTCACCTTTTTTCATAGGTCGGCTTTTTTTAGCACCTTCTTCCGTTAACGAATCAGTTGTAGGTGTGGTGTACATTCCATCCCGAGTAATATCAGAAATCATTAAACGCGGTATTTGTCCACCATAATATAAAGGGTCTCCTTTAGGTCTGGGGGAACTTCCCCTCACTAAATCACATAAATCATCAACCTTAACCAAAGGATATGAAGATTGAGCTAAAGACTCATTAATTTTATATCTCTCGCCTCCTAAATTAAACTCTCCATTTTCAGCAATCTTTGATTTTTCGACTGCATGAGCCATTTCGACTTCGCTCAATGGCCGGTCACCGCTTAATATATTTGCCTTAAATTGCTTTAAAATCTCAATAGCTTCTTTTAATTGTCCACCTTTTATTACATTTCGTTGTGCTCCAAGATTGTAACCATCGTTATCAATTTTAACAAAAAGGATTTTGTTTGTCTTTTTGGCAATAGATTTATCTATTAATAAAATAGAAGTTTTTACGCCAGAATAAGGATTAAAAACACCTGCAGGCAAACTTACTACTGCATACAGATAATTTTCAACCAACATTTTGCGTAGTTCTTTGTAGGCTTTGCCACTTTGAAAAATCACACCTTCGGGAACAATGATTCCTGCTCGCCCATTTGGGTTTAGGTGTTCGGCAATGTAATCTACAAACAGAACTTCTGAACGATTAGAAGTTACCGTAAACTTTTTATGCGGTCGTATTCCACCTTTCGGACTCATAAATGGCGGATTGGCAAGAACCACATCAAAACTATCATTCCATCGGTCTTCACTGGTTAAAGTGTCGTATTCAAAAATATGTGGGTCAGAGAATCCGTGCAGATAAAGATTTACCAAACTCAACCTCACCATATCGGGCGAAATATCGTAACCGATAAAGTTTTTAATCAGTTTTGTTCTCTCGTCAGGCGTTAGCTGGTTATTGTTCTTTTCCTTTATTCGTTTAAAAGCAGAAATTAAAAATCCTGCTGTTCCACAAGCAGGGTCGAGAATTGTATCTGTTTTGCTTGGGTCAACTGCTGCCACTAAAAAATCAATAATGTGCCGTGGTGTACGGAATTGACCTGCATCACCTTGCGAACCCATAACAGAAAGTAGATACTCAAAAGCATCACCAAGTTTCTCGCTGTGCGTATATTCAAATTCCCCTATCGTTTTTAAAAACAGTTTTAAAGTTTCGGGGTCACGATAGGGTAAATATGCATTTTTAAAAATGTTTCTGAAAAGCTGCGGAATATTCGGATTTTTCTCCATGCTTTCAATGGATTCCGAATAGAGTTTTAGCATTTCTGTTGCAGTTACTTTTGCATCAAAAAGACTGTCCCAACTGTATTTTTCAAAATCGTCTGAGAAAAATTTAGCTTCTCCGCCTAAGTCAATGGATTCATTGTCCATATCATCCATAAACTTATAAATCAAAGCAATGGTAATCTGTTCTATTTGCGATTTTGGGTCTGGCAGTTTTCCTACTAAAATATCTCTACAATCGTCTATTCTTTTTCTTGTTGTATTATCTAACATAAATTTATTTTTCTAGTTTTTTAGCAGAGTCCTCTATCCGTTTAATAAAATCCTTTTCAACTTGAGTGATTCTATTCTTTATCTTCTCTTTATTAATTTCGTATTCACTATGAGCTTTTTCTATTGCTTTCTGGTGGCTGATATTTCCTGAATGTTGTAGAATTTCTTTATTGGTCATTTTCAGGAAAGCATCTAATTGCTTCATCCAGTCAGCCATATACATTGGTGTACGGTCTAATGCTTGAATTTCTGCAATTTCCAAAAATGCAGTAACCATTCTGTTCAATATATTCAATTCATCTTCTGCAAGATAATTTTTAGCAATTTCAACTTCTTTTTTTGTTGGGATTTCTCCTTTAAAATTTGTTAGCCCGATATGTTCTTTTGACGAATCTACTCGCTTATAAACAGTCTCGGCTGCTGTTTCTCCGTGGCTTGCCCAGTGCATTTTGTTTTGTATGGTTTTAAATACCATTTCAGAGAGTTCTGTTTTTGGGTCGTAGTCGATACTTGTAGCATAAATATCTAAAACCTTACGCCAAAACACCTTTTCTGATGAACGAATATCACGTATACGAGCCAATAGCTCATCAAAATAGTTTCCGCCTCCGGCCTCTTTTAGCAGTTCATCGTTCATTGCAAAGCCTTTTATCAAGTACTCTTTGATAAGAGCGGTTGCCCATTTTCTAAAATGTACACCTCTATGAGATTTTACTCTGTAACCAACCGAAATAACCACATCAAGATTATAATATTTTACAGGTTTATCAGAACCACTAATGTGCAAAAATTGCACATTGCTTTTTTCAACCAATTCTTCATCTTTAAATATATTGCCAATGTGCTTGGTTATTACACTTCTCTCTTTTTGAAACAATTCTGAAATCTGAGCCTGATTAAGCCATACCGTGTCATTTTCAAAATGAGTTTCTATTTTTACTTTGCCGTCTTCGGTTTGGTATATTATTAATTGCTTGTTTTTATTCATTACAGATAAATTTCTTTTTTTATTTGCCACGAATGGTCTTATATGTTTATAATTTATGTATTAGTGGCTATTCCTATGCTGCAAACAGTTCTAAGTTTATATAATCTTTAATATATAAAGGAATTACTTCCCTGTATTTTGGTGCTACTTTTTTAAACAGTGAAATTGGTAAAGTAGCATTGGTTTGTAAAGCATGAAAATCTTTTGCTTTCAAAATCTCTCTTATATTCTGGTTAACTACATAAGCTTTGAAAAAGTACTTTAAAGCTCTCACATTTACATCTTCTTCAGGTGGATAAATAGAAATAAATTTATCAAATTCTTCTTCCAATAATTCATCTTTTGATTTGAATTTTGGGATAATGCCAAAAACCTTTTCTACCACTTCACGAATTGAAATTTTACGGTCAATTTTGGCAGCTTTACGCAGTTTTTCTAAATTGAAATACTCTTCGGGCTTATCAAATATTTCGCTTTGAATATGACTAACCACATGTTCCCAATTCCCAAGTTCAACATTCTTTTTAATGATGTCGTCCATTACAATACGGTCTTCAAACTTTTTAAACAGTTCTCGATCAATTCTCATTCCTTGATAACCGATTTCCTGTTCATTAACCATTACCAATGGATCAGGGCGTAAACTGGTATATTTGTCAATGTCAATACCACCGCCACCATCTTCCCCACCTTTTGTTCTTGGCTTTGGCAATAATAGTTTTTCATCGTAATCAAATTTCTCTTCAAAGTATTCGCAGTTTGCGAAGAAATCAAAGAGCTTAAAAAATTCCTTTTCGTGTTGAATGATTTCTTCTTCACCCAATTCATTTTTATGCTTAAATTCAAAGGTGTGTTTTCTTGTTCCCCTGCCTTTAATTTGAACAAAATCAGCAGGGCTGAAAATTGGCCTAACCATACAAAGATTAAGCAAATCTGGACAATCATAACCAGTTGTCATCATTCCAACTGTAACACAAATTCTTGTTTTGCTTGATTTGTAACCCTCTAACCAATTTGTTTTACCGTTCAAATTATTGTTAGTGAAATTTATAGTCATTTGCTGTGCATTATCAACTTGTGATGTTACTTGCACCGCAAAATCAGAATTGTATTTATTCGGGTAAAGTTCTTCTGCAAATTCGTTTAATATTTCTGTTAGTTTTCTTGCATGGTTCTGACTAACAGCAAAAAATAGTGTTTTTCCCAATTCATTAGTAATTGGGTCATGCATTGCATTTTCTAAGAATGTTTTACAGAAAACACGATTTGTTTTATCAGAGAAAAATTTCTTTTCAAAATCACGAGAAACAAAGGTTTCTGTTTCTTCGCCATCTTCATTTGCAACAGTTACTGCATAGCCTTCATCAGATAAAAGTTGTGTTGTTATTTCAGTTCTTGCATCAAGAACTTTTGGGTTAATAAGAAATCCATCTTTAACTCCTTCAATCAAAGAATAACGATAAGTCGGGTCGCCACCTTCACAACCAAAAGTTGCATAGGTGTCTCGCAACATTCTGCGTTCTATTTCTCTTGGGTCGTTTTCTTTGACCTTATTGATATCAACATTTTTCAAATAATCTTTTGGTGTTGCAGTTAAACCCAATTTATAACCGTGGAAGTATTCAAAAACGGCTCTTGAATTTCCAGAAATTGAACGATGTGATTCGTCTGAAATAATTAAATCAAAATCTGTTGGTGAAAATAGATAGCTGTATTTGTTGTCAAAAGTTAATGACTGAACCGTTGTTACTACAATGTCTGCTTTACGCCAATCGGTTTTATGTTCTTTGTAAATAAATGTAGTGTAATCAGGTTTTAGATAATTTGTAAAAGCTTTCCATGCTTGGTCTTCTAATTCCAACCTGTCAACTAAGAACAAAACTCGTCTTGCATTTTCAGTCCGTAAAAAAAGGCGAATAACAGCAGCAGCAGTCAGGGTTTTTCCTGTTCCTGTTGCCATTTCATATAAAAATCTGTCTTTGCCATTAGTAACTGCTTCTTGTAATTTATGAATTGCAGTTTTTTGGTAGTGTCTTAAAAAACGAAGTCCGTTATCCCAAATAAAATCTTTGCTGTCTTTTACCGTGCTATTCCAACCTGGTCTTTCGTTATAGTCTGGCATTTGAACTGTAACAATATAATCATCATCAACGGGTTCAGTTGCCAAAGCTTGTCTGTCAGGATTCCATTCTTTTATTGCTCCAATTTCGTTTGGTGAAGGAAATTTATAAATTGGTTTTGGATTTCCTTTTTTCAAATCCCATAAGTAGTGAACAATCCCGTTTGATAAAATAATGAATTGAGCATCTACAGTTTTTGCATATTTCCTTGCTTGCTCTTTTGCAACTAATGGGTGTAAATCTTCCTTTTTTGCTTCGAGTACACAAATAGGACTGTTATTGCTGTCAACCAATAAAAAGTCCAACGAGCCTGATTTTATTTTTTCAAAATCGTTTCCCCAAGCATCAACTTCTTTCTGAGTTATTTTGACATGATTTTCAAGCAATATATTTGCTCTTCCTTGTTCGTTGTCAAAAAATCTCCAGCCTGCTTCTTCAAGCAGTTTATTAATCTTTATTCTTGCATGAGCTTCATTTTTCATATATCAGTTCTCATTGTTAACTGAGCGTTTGTTATAAGCTGTTTTATCATTTTTCAGTTGATTTATTTAAAGGCAACGTAAATTTGAAAACACTTCCTTTTCCTTCTTCGCTTTCAACCCAAATTTTACCGTCGTGTTTTTCAATAAAATCTTTACAAATAACTAAGCCTAAACCGGAACCTTTTTCGTTTGCCGTACCCACGGTAGTTGTATTTGAAGAGATATTAAAAAGCCCTTTAAGTTTTTCTTTATTCATCCCAATTCCATCATCAGAAATTGTAATTTCCACATGGTCTTGTTTTGAAATTGCAGAGACACGTATATGTCCTCCAAGTTTTGTAAATTTGATTGCATTGGAAATAAGATTTCGAAAAACTGTTTTTAGCATGTTCTTATCGGCATAAACTTCAATTTCATCTGATGGGGAATAATGTAAAGAGATATTTTTTGATTTTGCAATTGAAGTTTCAAGTTTAATAATTTCCAGAATAGTTTCTGAGAAAATTATTTTTTCCGGATTGAAACGAATTTGCCCGGTTTGGGAATTTGCCCAATTCAATAGATTATCGAGTAAAATAAGTGTGTGTTTTGTAGATGAATTTATATATCCTAAAATCTTTTCAGATTCTGCAACTTCCAAATTTTTCAGGTTTTCAATTAATATTTCCGAAAAGCCTAAAATACTATTAAACGGACTTCGCAAATCATGCGCTATAATTGAAAAAAGTTTGTCTTTTGTAGCATTAAGTTCTTGTAATTGCGTTTTTTGCTCAAACAATGAATTTTCGGCGAGTTTTAATTTCGTAATATCTTGAACCGAACCCAAAGTGCTTACAGGAATTCCATTATCATCAATTGTTGTTTCAGAACGTTGGGTAAGATATTTTAACTTTCCCGATTTCGTAATTATCCTGTGTGTAATTTCAGATTTTGTATCCTCTTTGGAGTAACTTAAATATTTATCAATTACTAACTGCCTATCTTCTTGATGAAAAAATTGAACAACATTATCAAAAGTGCATTCAAATTCTTCTGGCGAAACTTCATAAATTATATATGTTTGTTCCGACCAATACAATTTGTCCTTTACAATATCGTATTCCCAATGACCAACGTTGCCAATCCTTTGAGCTTCTTTAAGTATTGTTTTACTTCTTATAAGTTCTCTTTCTGTAATTTTTCGGGTTTCAATATCAGATAAAATTTCTTTGTTTGCCTCTATAAGACTGTTTTGAATTTCTTTACGTTTAGTGATTTCATTTTTAAGTTTCCTGGAAAGTCTAAAATAGAATGATGCAATAAATCCAATAAACGCAAATATGGACAAAACCAAACCAATTACTGTCCATGGAATATGCATTTTAGGTTTTAGATAATCGGAATAAAACATTCCCTCAGAATTAAAGTCTTCATCTACAAGCCCTAATTCGCTGTAAGTTGCAATAATATTATCCCAACGTCCACGGTTTGAGTATCCAATTTCTACCACATTGTGCATAATGTAGCGTTGCATTTTTTTGGCTTCAAAGCGCAGATGTTCCTTACTGTGCCGTTTACTGTATTTATTAAAAATTATTTCGACCAATTCTTCGGGATTATCCATAGCATATTTCCAGCCTTTGATAGATGCCTTCAAAAATTTATCAACCAATTCGGGAGATTCTCTAAGCATGTTTTCTGAAGTAAATAAAATATCACCATAAAAGTCTATTCCTCCGCTTAAAGGTGAAATTACTGTGTATTCAAAATTGGACTGTTGCAAAATGTAAGGTTCATCTGTTTTATATGCAGTTATCGCATCTATTTTATAATTAATCAATTGATCAACATTAAATGAATGTGACAGTACTTCCAATTGGTTCAATGAAATACCTTCATCTTGCAAATAACTTATAACATCGGCAGCATGAGGTTCAATCATTATTCTCTTTCCTATCAGGTCGTGTACATGATTAATTCCCATTTTTTTTGAACCAATTATAACCTGAGGAGAGTGTTGAAAAATTGAAGCCAAAATAACTACAGGCTTTCCTTTTCCCCGTGTTAAAACGATATCGGAAGTACTAATACCAAAATTAGCTTTATGATTCATAACGGCATCAGCAGGCTCTTCCTCTTCATTGGCTTCAAGTAAAATAACATTAAAACCTGCTTCCTTATAATATCCTTTTTCGATGGCAGCATAGTAGCCCGCAAATTGAAATTGGTGTTTCCATTTTAATTGAAGCTTAATTGTTTGCAAAGGAGTATCGTTGTTCTCATTAGCAATAAGATTAGTATAAGATAAAATCATACAGAATAAAGCCAATATACTACGGAAGTCTTTGAAATTTATATGCATAATATTTTGTTTAAAATCTGTAATTTAATTGGTTTGTTTTTTAGTAGTATCCTACTAAAAGTTAAATTTCGTTGTCTTAATTCACTTATTATGTTAAAATTGCTTAGTAGAGTAGAGCCTGATAGCCTGCTCAAATTCATATTTCTTATTTTTTCCAAAGATAACATAATTAGATTAGACTATCAGTACCCCCTTCTCCAAACCGTGTCCCGATGAAGAATCGGGATAAACTATGAAGTTTTCCCTCACATGACCAACGGAAATCCGTATGGACGGCTTACCGATAGAGTTTTTCATTGAG
>Ga0222665_1000298_pt1 | contig 32931 bp, 30 predicted proteins | sample AntAcemetagen653_FD_179853 | JGI IMG/M metagenome (GOLD analysis project Ga0222665, IMG submission 179853) | Saline water microbial communities from Ace Lake, Antarctica - #653 | ecosystem: Environmental > Aquatic > Non-marine Saline and Alkaline > Saline | place: Antarctica: Ace Lake...
TCCCAAGGCAATTATATCGTATTCACCTGTGTTTAAGCCTTCAAAACATTGGTTAAGATCATTATTTATTTCGAGAACTAATTTTACGTCAAGTTGAATGGCTAATGATTTTAATAATTCATATTGGTAGCCCATTGGAGTGCCGCGATAAACAAAATAATTTGTTGAATTATAATCGGTAACAGCAATTAATTTACCTCGCTCTTTAATTTTATCAAGCAAAGTGGGTTTTACAATTTTATTCTCAATTACCTTGTCCTTGGTTTGAGTTTCTGTTGTATTGCAGGAAAAAAAGAATTGGGTGGTGATTATTAAAATTACAAGAGTTATTTTTTTTATAAAATGTTTACCCAAAACAAATATTTTAAACAATAATAGTCAAAAATAACTCTTTTTTTTAATTCTGCAAATATTTTGTATTATGGCCCAGGGCTATTTAATGCTACTAAATTTTGTTTACTTCTCAAAACTTTTCTCAGTGTAAATTGTTTTACTCCGTGCAAACTGTGGTATAGCTATTACGCAAAGATACTCAAAGACCCCGAATAGCTATCAGCGATTTTATTCGAATCATAAATTTTAATGAGACATTATTTAAATATCAATTAACCAACACATTATAGCTTTAAATACTATAAGTAAATATGGCGGCACATTATTAATGATTAAATAAGGTTAAACTCACTCTAATTTAATCATTCTACTAAGGTTAAAAATAAGGAAATAAGGTTTTTAATGGAAACCTTATAATAAGTAAATTAACCTTAGTAGAAATAGTGAATGTATGGCAAAAAAACCTTCTTACCTTATTAATTCGCCATATTTTAAAATAGTTCCAACGTGTTTAAAATACAGTTAAACAGCTATATAATAGATATTATCCTAAAGTAATTTATAAGTAGAAAACCGCTCATAGCTATCGGGGCAAAGTTTCACAAAGAAAAACTCCTTTTTTATGTTACATTAATATTTAGCATTATAAGAAATCCTCTTTTTTTTTAATTGAAAACAAATAAACCCCAAAACGGCTAAAGTCCAAAGCAAGCTAATAATTAATGCGGCTTCGCCGAATAATCCTGCCTAATTGTTGGCGTTTCGTTGTTTCTTCTTCTCAGGGTTGGCAGGGCAAGCTCTTTTGCAATTTTTGGCTAAGCGTTGGCTTGTGCGAATTGCAAATGTGTATGGCTTATACGGTGGCTATTTATTGTCTCCATTTTTAATTTTCTTCGACAATTTACTTATGTCTTGTTCTATTTCCTTTAAACTGTTTTCTTTTTCAATCTGTTTTTGAGTTTCTTTATACTTTGTAAATTCTTCACCTGACTTTTCTAATGCCATTTGATGACTAATTTTTCCTGCGTGAGTTAGAAGTTCTTTTCCGTTAAGTTGTACAATAATATCCAATCTCGAAATCCAATCTTTCATATACATTGGTGTATTTTCAAGTGCCATTGTTTCGGCAAATGCAAGATATTGTTCCACGATTAAGCCAAGCAATTTTATTTCATTTTCTTGTAAATAATTTTTTGCTATACTTATTTCATTTTTCTTTATTTTCGAGCTTTTACCTTTGTCGTAAGACTGCATTCCTAAAAGTGGTAAACTTGCATCAACTCTGCGATAAACCAATTCTGCGGCTGTTTGCTCACTAATTGCCCAAAGTAATTTATTTTGTACAATTTTAAAGAACATCAATGTGTTTTTGTCTTTCGGATTATAATCAATACTTGTGGCATAAATATCTTTAATTTTCTGATAGAAAAAACGTTCCGAAATACGTATTTCACGAATACGTTCTTGCAGTTCGTTAAAATAATTCATCGAATTACCTGATTTAAATCTATCATCATTTAATGCAAAACCTTTGATTATGTATTCTTTTAATCGCTGTGTTGCCCAAATTCTAAATTGTGTACCTTGTTTTGATTTTACTCGATAACCAATCGAAATAATTACATCAAGATTATAAAATTTCACATCTCTCGATTGTGTTTTTCCAACAATAGCACCGTGTTGAGTGGTTGTCCGGAATTTCCGGACAACCATATTTTCTTTCAATTCTCCTTCTTTAAAGATATTACTGATATGTTCAGAAATTGTTTTTTTGCTTTTGCCAAATAACTCCGACATCTGCAATTGCGTAAGCCAAACTGTTTCATTCTCAAAACGAACATCCAATTTTGTTTCACCGCTTTCTGTTTGATATATTATTATTTGCGAGTTGTTTTCTTGCATTATTTAAACCTTTAATCTTTTTTATCTCTAATCATTTCGTAAAAATCATCTGTATTAGAGAAATGAATATTTTGTCCTGCAATTCCTTCGTTTAAATCTCTAATTTTAATTTTTATATTCTCTACCGATTTGGTTTCGTAATTAAAGTCGAAAGAATCAATTTTTTCATCGTTTTTTAAATTTTACCTAATGGTTAGTATAAGAATATGTAGCCGCCTACGTGCCACTTTCCTGTCAAATTACACGAAAGTTGAAGCGGGCTTCATCCTTTGAATTTACTACTATCTCGGCTATTATTTTTATACATTGTCGAACTAAATCCCTTCGGTATAACTTTTATAAAATATTTCAATAATTTCTATTTACAAATTCTTATATCTGCAAATATAATATTTTAAAATTTAATGATATGAGATTAGTTTTACCTAACTAAAAGCAATCCACGGTTAACAATTCCCGGAACTCCCTTCCCGAAAAAACCAACCTTCAACATTGAAAACACATGCCTTTCCAAAAATGGCTAAAGTCTAATCCCGAGGACTCTCGGGAGCAAGATTAATGCGGCTACGCCGAATAATCTTGCCTAATTATTGTACGTAGTAGATGTTATTTTTTTATTAATGTCGCCTTAATGTTTTGAGAAAAAGCGTCAACCTTGGCTTCGTCAAAGTCTGGCGAAATATGAATTGGATCACCAGGGAAATCATACCAATGAAGAATCAGTTTATTGTCAAGATAAATAAGAAGATTATCACAATATTCAGGTCCAGCATGATTATCTGATATTTGAATTAATTTGTCCATTAAGTCACTATTTACCAATAATTGAAATGAATCAGAGGGTCCTTGAGTTGATATCGAATTTGCTCTGTAGAAACTAAGAATGCCATCTGAAGCAACATCCGATTTGATTTCCATTATTGAATTTGCTGGGATTAAATTCATTATATGTTTGAAAAATAATGTGACGTCTGGAACACGTTTAATTATCCAACATGGATTATCTATCCACGGAACATCAAAAGGACTAGCATTAGTATTAAAAAGCTTTTTGAATATATTAATCATAGATCAATGTTGTTACCCTATTAGTACAACGTTGGCGCTATGCTGCGTACCGCTTTAATTTCTAAAATTTATCTGCTTACAAATATATTAAATTAATACGCGTAATGTTCATGTATATAACTAATTGCGGTATGCAGTATGAGTGTGTGTTATACGCTGCAGCTTTTTTCTTTTTCTGATTCGTATTTCAAGTCTTGTTTCGTGGACGTATATTATTCAGATTTTATTTCAAGTTTACATGATTCATTTTTTTTCGATAAATTTTAATGATGCTATACTTGAGAAAATAATAAGCTAATTGACTTTAATTTATAGTTATCTGCAACATAAGTATTTGACAATTACTACTTTTCAAGATATTTTAAAAATTTGTCATCTATGTGCTGATTGAACCACTTATCGATTACGGATTTTCTAAATCTCCATTCCTTACCTAATTTTGCTGCGGGAATTTTTCCACCTTGTGCCCAAGTATAAATAGTCTGAGGTTTAAGTTTTAAGTATTTTGCTACTTCTTCAAGAGTCATTATATCCTCCATATTCTATTTCTCCAATAGTTTTATAATATTAGTAGTATCATTTGTTTTCGTATCAGTTGTATCAAGGTGGTAATAGCGTTGATTAATTTCGACCTTTTGTTGATCATCTTTTTGTTGATCATCTTTTTTTGATGTTATTTGCTGTACTGAATAGACAATTGCTGTATAAAAATTACCTTCATATGTCCTGAACAACTTGAACTCTTCATTTTTATTACATACAAATGGTCGTAAATTCCATGATAATTGGATGCCAACAAATACTAAAATTATTAACCAGATTCTAAATACGGTAACTCCGATTTGAGGGTATATGTTCTTTTTCTCGCAAGCAAATTTTAAGGCATTAATCATTAATCTCATACCAAAAAAGCCTGAGAATGCAAAAATTGATACATGTAAAAGTTGTAAAAAATGATAATTGCCTCCAGTGATTTGGAAGAATATTATTATTGGAACAAATGATAAAGATATGGCAGAAGTAAGTACAAATCCACTTAAAACAATGATTAACATATGTCTAAGGTGCATTTTTGAGCCTAGAACTTGTTGAATTACATAAAAAGATGGAAAACAAATAATTAAAGTACCTAGAAATAGAACTATAACTTTTATTCCTGTAACAAACGCTTGAATAAAACTATGATAACTTCCCATCACAGTTCCGTATACAAATGTAAAAGCACAGATAATTAATATTTGATTAATAATTAGTTTGTTTGATTGGTTTCTATTTCTTTCATCGAAATATGATTCTGCATTTTGAAATATTTTAAATACTTCCATTAATCCATTTGAATTTTTCATAACAAATAATTTTTGATTAGACTGCAAATATAATCATTATTTTAATAAAGTACTGTTTATTATTGTTTATTATTGTTTACTACTGTTAAATGTACTTAAAAAAGTTCCTTCTATAGATGACAACGGCTCATAATACATGATGAATCGTTGATAAGTCAGTATTCTGTAGTTTTTATTGAGTTATTTATTTTTCTAAAGTTCTGTGTTTTTGATGCGAATAAGAAGTAGATAGTTCAATGTGTTATATCAGATCTTAATAAGTGCGATATTGGTATATTTTTCTAAAATGTGAATTTCCGGGCTGTTGCGTATAACCGTTTAGTATAAGAATAGTAGCCGACTGCGTGGCACTTTCCTGTCAAGTTACACAACAGTTGAAGCGGGCTACAAACCTTGTATTCACTACCTAACTGCCTATTTTTTATATCTATTGTTGAACTAAACCCTTTCATGGGGGGGCTAAGTTAGGAAAAATGTTTAAACTTAGAACGATAATTGAAATTATAATTATTACGCAAAAAATATTTTACCTCACCAAAAGTATTCATAGCTTAATAATCCCTGGAAAATCCTTCCCCGCAAAACCAATCTTCATTATTGAAAACATATGAGACTCCAAAAACGGGTAATAGTCCAATCCCGAGGCCTCGGGACGGCTGCGCCGAATAATCCTGCCTAATTGTTGTATGCCGTAATTATTTATTATCAATCAAGTACAACGTATCTTCATTAGCCTCTAAAAGAATCTCTTTATCAAGATTAGTGAGCCTAATTCGCGACTTTTGCTTGATTTTGAATTTTTCTGTATCAATACCGCCAGTATACCAATGGAGCATCATTCCAAAATAATCTGAGTCTAATTTTTCCAAAACAATCTTTATAAAACTAATCCATGTATCAAGTTCAGCGTGTTCATCTTTTTTATATAAATCATTTGTTCTTTCAACCTTTTTTATTGATTTATCTTTTTCAGCTAACCACCTTTTAATTTTAGTTTCAGACCATCCTTTTTTTCTGAATTTTTCTAAATCTTTCTTTTCGCTTCTTTTTATTTCAATGTCTTTTTCAATATTTGCAGAGCCAAAATCTGTCCCGCAATCACAATTGCCTGAACTTTTAATAATATAATTTAAATTCTTATCAATCTGGTCGGTGATGTGCTTATTATTACAAATATTAAATGCCAATCCAAATTGTTTAGCTACTGAATTCAGTTCTTTAATTGGAACCTTTTTATCTATTATTCCTGATATGAAATGACACATTTAGTTAAGTGTTATTTTTATGGCATAGTAGAGTAGAGCCTGATAGCCTGCTCAAATTCATATTTCTTTTTTTTTTCAAAGATAACAAAATTTGATTATACTATCAGTGCCCCCTTCATTAAACCGTGTACCGTTGAAGAATCGGGAAAGTTTTCCCTCACATGACCAACGGAAATCCGTATGGACGGCTTACTGATAGAGTTCTTCATTGAGCTTTCGATAGGATTTTCTTGCGTGCATAAGTTTCTGGAAATAGGAAAAGTATTATACGGTGAACAATCCCCGGAGCATCCTTCCCCGAAAAACCAAACTTCAACATTGAAAACAAATAAAACCCAAAACGGCTATAGTCCAAAGCAAGCTAATAATTAATGCGGCTGCGACGAATAATCCTGCCTAATTGTTTGCTGCTGTTTTTTATTTTATATCATATGATTCATCACTCAAAATACCAACAAAGGGACTTAATTTCATCTTCATTAACTTTCTTTTTAAATACTTGTTCACTCATGATATTGTCTTAATATTAATACTGGAAATAATCAAACTTTCTAAATTAAACATCTGCTAATAATGTATGTATTCACAATTGTAATGCAATATTCTGCTTTTTCGATCCTGAAAATCCATTTTTTATAAAATTTGAAGCCAATTTTTTGAAACTTTCTTCAGGATTTTCCTTATTAATTGAAAGATCGATTATTTTCATAAAAGTTAAATTTGTTACGGTCTTTGATATTTCTTAAAATTCTCTGCTTGTTCAAATATCTCGATATAGACTTCATCTCTTTCAACTGGCGGATAACCGTGTTCGTCCAGCAATAAAATTAGTCCAACTTTTAGAGCAGATTTTATATCTTCCCTTTTACTCCAGTCAGGAAATTTCGCTTGAGTATCTACTAAGTCCTTTACAGCTTTTGCCAATTCAATAAGTTTGTCTTCTGGATATTTGAAATCATATTTTATACACAAATCTTTCAAGATGTCATAAAAGGCTTTCTCTTCAAAATCAATTCCCATTTCATCACCTGCTGAAAATTCTTTTTGCACTTCCCAAATCAGGTTAGTTAAGTGTTCTGCCATTTCCTCATAAACTTCACTTCGCAGAACATCATCTTCTTTTCTTTCGTTATATTTCTCTACCAAGGATTGCATTTTCTTAGTAAAATCAATGCCTTTTACTTTATTGACTTTTTTAATTTCTCCAATAGCTTTTGCCAAGAGTTGTTGAAGCAACTTTATTTTAGTGTTTGGCAGTTTTATCTTGTCGATTTTAGCCAAATAATCTTCATCAAAAAGGTCTTGTTCGGTTTCTGCTTCATCACCAAGTTTAAAGATTTCCTGTACACCATCACTTTCCAAAGCGTCTTTAATCATTTCTCGAACTTTGGCGTTCATTTGTGCTGTGTCGGGTGCATTTCCTTTTGTAAGTTTAAAAACGATTGAGCGAACAGCTAAATAGAAATGTGTGAAGTCTCTTTCTTCTTGTGTCAATTGTTCACTACCAGCACAAATATCATAAGCTGCTTTTAGGCGTTTTACCAAGCCCATAAAACGAGTTTCAAGTTCTTTGGTCAGTTGTGCATATTCGGCAGCCATATTCAAAGTATTCAATTGCTCTAATGCAGAACCTCCAAAATATTTTGAACTATCAAATTTATGAAAGACTTTGGCTAAAAGGTCCAAATGGTTTCTAACAATAATCAAAGATTCTTGAATATCTTCAAAGTTTTCTTCTTCGCCTTTATTGTATTTGGCTAAAGCAAGATTCATTTGCTTTTTAATTCCAATGTAATCAACAACTAATCCTTTATTTTTTCCTTTGAATTTTCGGTTTACTCTGGAAATCGTTTGAATTAAGTTGTGTTGCCTGATTGGTTTGTCAATGTAGATAGAATCTAAAAATGGGACATCAAAACCTGTTAGCCACATATCAACTACAATGGCTATTTTGAAATTGGATTTTTCGTTTTTGAATTGTCTGTCTAATTCCTTACGATATTCTTTTGTTCCAAGTAAATCGTACATCTCTTTTGGGTCGTCTTTGTCTCTGGTCATTATCATTTTGATACGTTCCATTGGTTTGATTTCCCTTTTTTCTTTATCGCTAAGTTCAGCTCCTTCCCTGTCTGCCGTGCCGGCACAGGCAGGTTCTACAACTTTTACTACTGCCCATTCAGGTCTAAGTGCAATAATATTTTTATAAAAGTTATAGCCAATTTCACGGCTACTACAAACAAACATTGCTTTACCTTTTACCGTTGAGCCTTCTGAAACTCTTTTATCGTAATGTTTTACAAAATCTTCTGCTAATTTCTGTAAACGGTCTGGGTCGCCAAGAATAGAATTCATTGTGGCAGTTGCCTTTTTGCTCTCTTCTATTTGATATTCGTTAGCTCCTTCTTCCGCAGCTTCTTCATAATATTTTTCAATTTTTTCTAATTCGCTGTTGTGCAAAGCAACTTTGGCTGCCCGACCTTCATAAACAATTCTTACTGTGATTTCATCTCTTACTGATTCGGTCATTGTGTAAGCATCAACCACTTTCCCAAAAACATCTAAAGTGGCATCAATTGGCGTTCCTGTGAATCCTACAAAAGTTGCATTGGGTAATGAATCATGTAGGTATTTGGCAAAACCAAAAGTCTTTTTTACACCTTTGGAAGTTACTTTTACTTTTTGGTCTAAATTAGTCTGGCTTCTGTGTGCTTCATCCGAAATGCAGATTACATTAGTTCTTTCAGTTAGCAGTTCCGTATCTTCTGTAAATTTGTGAATAGTGGTTAAGAAAACACCCCCGCTTTTTCTGCCTTGAAGCAAGGTTCTTAATTCTGCTCTACTCTCAACACTTGTTACAATATTATCTCCAATGAAATTTTTAGCATTAGTAAATTGTCCTGAAAGTTGGTCGTCTAAATCTGTTCTGTCAGTTATCAATACAATGGTCGGACTTTCAAAATGCACACTTTTCATTAACAGGCGAGTGAGGTACAACATTGTGAAACTTTTACCGCTTCCTGTTGCCCCAAAATAAGTTCCGCCTTTTCCATCACCATCAGGCTTTTCTGCAGTTTTAATGTTTTCGTATAAAACACGAGCTGCATAATATTGAGGATAGCGACAAACTATTTTTTCATCTTTTTTTGAAGTATCAGGAATGTAGATAAAGTTTTGAATTATATCTCTTAATCTGTTCTGATTTAACATTCCTTGCACAAGGGTAAACATACTGTCAATTCCATCAACATCTTTTGCTAAACCTGCAACTCTACGCCAAGCGTAATAAAACTCATATGGGGCAAAAAATGAACCTGCTTTATTATTAACGCCATCACTTATAACACAAAAAGCGTTGTATTTAAAAAGTTCGGGAATATCTCTTTTGTAACGAATGGTTAACTGTTCGTAAGCATTGTGTATTGTAGCTTCTTCACGAATGGCAGATTTGAATTCAAAAACGACAACTGGCAAACCATTTATGTAAATTATACCATCGGGTATTCGCTTTTCTGCACCTACAATTTCAAGTTGATTTACAAATTTGTAGATATTATGGTCTTTACCATATTTTGCAAGTGGGTCAGCAATTACATAATCTAAACTTTGGATTTTTCGTTGAGCATCTAAACCTGAATAATCAATCAATTCAATATGAATGTCTTTTTGCTGTCTGTCTTCTCTTTTCAGAATAAAACCATCAGCCAACCAACGCATTATTTTTTTATTGCTTTCGTAAATGTCTGCAGAAGAGAGTGTTTTTAGTTGAAGAGTAATAGTTTGGGCTTCTATCTGAGTAAGTTGTTCTTTAGCGTACCGATTAAGCAAATAGTTTTTTAAATCTTCCTCAATCAAAACCTCATCATCTGCCCGGGAAATGGTATTGCCCAAATGATGTGGAAAATTTTCATTTTCTAAAAGGTCTATAAAAGCTTGTTCTAATTTTGCTTCTGTGAAACGAAGTTCAACATCAGTTAATTTCATATTGTGTAAAATTTATCGTCCAGCCATTTTGTAGGATTGTTTAGGATATATTCCGAAATGTTTTGATATGATTGTTCGTTTCGAATAATGTGTTCATAGTAATTGCGTTGCCATAATTTACCCATTATTTCGTTTTTTGTTTTATAAATATCCAAACATCCATTTGCAACCAATGATTTGTATGCACCAACAATATCACCAATGGTAGGGGCAACCCTTGCGGTTGTCCTATTTGTGGTTGCCATATTTGCGGTTGTCCTATTTTCATTATATTGGGCAGGGGTGAACCCTGCCCCTACGGTATTCAACATTATAATTCCGTGAATGTGGTTGGGCATTATTTGAAATGCATTTAATTCAACATTCGGATATCGTTCGGGTAATTTCCCCCATTCATTATGTGCAATGATTCCCAATTCATTTAAAATCATCTCTGTGTTTTCAATTTTTCCAAACCTGCATATTTTATCTTGGCAACATATTGTGATAAAATACAATCCAGATTGCGAATAATCGTAATCTTTTAGCCGTATTGAACGGCGGTGATGAATATTCGGATTGTATTTGTTCATAGGCTTAGTTTTCTATGGTTACAAGTTTACATAAAAGTAAATCTTTGAATTGTGTCAGTTTCATTATTTGAAATTTATTGTCCTCCTGATATTTTTCTATTTGCCTAATTAGTTCTGAAAAATGCTTTTGAACTTTTTGTGTTGGCATTAAAACCTTAACACTAAAAAAAGCACTATGAGTCAAATCAGGTTGTGCTGAAGCTGCTGCAAGTTCATTCATTAAATTATAAATATATTTATCTTTAAGTAATCGATAAATATAATCTTTTGTAATAGTTTCCTTAATTGGTATAACCTTAAAACAATTATTATATACAACCCCTTTTTTGTTTCTAAAAACCAAACCAACTTGACCTGTACGTGAGTATATTATATCATCTACATTTGCAATATTTTTAGGATTTACAAGCTCTGGATTAATAAACTGTTTTTGAGTATCATTTATTAAATCAGTAATTCGCAATAATGGTAATCCCACTTTCGCTAAAAGATGATTTGTTTTGGCATTAATAACCTGACCTTGACTTAACCTAACAAATTCATTAAAACTTCCTGCTTCCCACTCCACAGGAATATCCTTTTCCAACACCTCATTATAAACCATTTTTCCACCACTACTTTTATATGGTTTGCCATTTTCGTTAGGAAATTCAAAATCAACAAACCATTGCTTATAAATAGCTTGTGCAGTTTCTTCGAGTTTTTGGTTGATTTGCTCGTTTAGTTCAATACGGTTTTTAATGGTATTGTATTCGGCTACTACTTTTTTTTGTTTTTCTATAGTAGGTACTGGAATTAATGTTTCGCATAAAGCATCCCAATCATAACCACCCCTAATTGCAGCGTCACATTTGAAAGTGGCGTATCTATCAAATTCTGGTCTTCTAAACCACATCATTAAATACTCTGGGTCAAGTTCGTTTCTGTCTTCAATTTCAAAAACTGGATAAGCTGGAGAAACAAGATTAGGTTCATCATCTAATTTTAATACAACAGGTAGTTTGTTAACCCTAATAGGAGACATGAAATCACATGCAAATTGATATTTACTCATGACACGATAAACGGTCATGTTAGTTCCAACGGTATTTGAAGTTGTCTTTCTAAACTCCTTGGTCATACTTAAACCTAAAAGTCTAGTGACTTTCAAATCTTTATTGCGACTTTCAACCCTTTGAATATAATCTCCAATAGGTTTATAATTTGATTTCATACCCCAACTTTTTAAATACGTTTAGCAAGTCATTTTTTGATTGTTCCTCGGCTTTCAGTAAATCAGAAAATTCTGTTTGTAAAGCTTTCATTTTATCATCAAAGTCAATATTCTCATCTCGGTTTACAAACGCTATGTATTTGCTTGGCACAAGCGAAAAATCCTTTTTTGCAATTTCTTCTTTTGTTGCCGAATAGCAATATTCAGGAATGTTTTTATAATTACTGTTTTCAATTTGCCAACTATGGAAAGTCTCAGCTATTTGTTTTATGTTTTCATCTGAGAACTGTGTAAATTTCTTTTCAAAAGGAATACCGATTTCTCGTAAATCCATAAATAAAATCTCATTTTCACGGTTTCGATATTGTTTTTCAGTATCAACAATTTGTATAAAGTTTTTTTTCTTGTTTTTATTCAAAACCCACAGTGTAACACTAATATCAGTAGTATAAAACATGTTACGTGGTAAAATTAAAATTGCTTCAACTATATTATTTTCAATTAGTTTTTTGCGAATTTTATATTCTTCACCTGCACCTGACAATGCTCCGTTTGCCAATAAAAAGCCTGCTGTACCATTTTCAGAAAGTTTGGAAACCATATTCAGAATCCAACCGTAATTGGCATTACTTTTTGGAGGCACTTCATAACCCATCCAACGTGGATCGTCCAATAATTCATGTTCACCTCTCCAATCTTTTAAATTGAAAGGTGGATTAGCCATAATGTAATCTGCTTTTAAATCTTTGTGTTGGTCGTTTGCAAAAGTGTCTGCAGCTTTTTCACCCAAATTAGCATTAATTCCACGAATGGCTAAATTCATTTTTGCCAGTTTGTATGTGGTATTGGTATATTCCTGCCCGTAAATTGAAATCTCTTTTTTACTTCCATGATGGTTTTCGATAAATTTAATGGATTGCACAAACATTCCACCTGAGCCACAACAAGGGTCATAAATCTTTCCTTTGTATGGTTCTATCATTTCGGCAATGAGTTTAACAATTGTTTTCGGAGTATAAAATTCACCTTTACCTTTACCTTCTTTTAGAGCAAATTTCCCCAAGAAATATTCATAAACTCTACCTACAATATCTTGCTCTTTATCTTTGAGTGTATCAATATCGTTTATGTTGTCTAATAAAGATGCAAGTTTTGTTTCATCTAAGGCTAAGCGAGAGAAGTAATTATCTGGCAAAGCTCCTTTCAGAACAGGATTGTTTTTCTCAATTGTGTTTAGAGCAGTATCAATTTTTAGTGAAATGTCATTTTGTTTGGCATTTTTTATAATGTAGCTCCAACGAGAAATATCGTCTAAGAAGAACACGTTTTTCATTGTGTAGAAATCTTTCATTTCCACATACTTCTCTTTGCCTTCAGCAATCAGTTCTTTTCTGCGTTCCTCAAATTTGTCACTGGCGAATTTCAAGAAGATAAGTCCAAGTACAACGTGTTTGTATTCTGCTGGCTCAACCGAACCTCTCAATTTGTCACACGATTGCCAAAGTGTTTCTTCTATCGCTTTCTCTTTTATAATCTTTTTTGCCATCTATCTTTTTTGTCCTTTAATTCAGTTCCTAAAATTACACTTTCTGTTTCGGTTTACGTCCGAGCATTGGCTAAAAAATAGCTCTTTTGGTTTTTTCCGGTTTACCAATGTGTCGGCAAAAAACCAAATGTGCTATTTGTGCGGTGGCTTTCTTTTCTGTATGCCGCAAATCTCCGAAATAATCACCCCACTATACACATTATCCTCCCACCGTGCGGATGCTATAGAGCGTTGAGTGTTTATTTCTTCCATGGCCATTATTTTTTAAATATATTTTATTAAGAATTTTCTTTTTTTCATTGTTCTTCTCTTCGATAAAACCGTGCCCCAAATCATTTCAAAATTGTGTCCAACAAAATAAAACAAAATATTTCATATATCATAAGAAATGTAGAAATTATTTCATCGGATCAGCTCTGCAATGCACAGCTTTCAAAACCCTGCAGGGCTTGGAAACCTTTATACTACATGGAGAGAGGGTAAAAATACGATTGTAGCCGCATATGATGCGATTGCAGCGTTACAAAATACGATTGCAGCCACATAAGATGCGATTGCAGCGGTATAAGATGCGAATGCAGCAGTATAGAATACGATTGCAGCCGCATAAAATGCAATTGCAGCCTGTAGGAATATGAATGTTGAGCGTAGGAACACGTAATCGGCCGGTAGGAATGCATGATTAGCCTTTAGGAACTCATGGCCGGCAGGTAGGAATACATGATAGGCTCGCAGTAACAGATGCCTATCCGGTAGGAAGATGTTATTTTGGCTGTAATATTAAATTTATTAAAAGAAATAAAATTTTTTGCTATTTATAATATTATTATTTACTTTTGTAAGCAGTTACAAAGAAACAAACTAAGAAAAGCCTCTGTTTTTGGGGTTCGAAAATTTATTTTATTAACAATTAAATTATCACATTATGGGAATACCAAATAATAAGACAGACCTTGAAGCCTTGGAGCATTACCGAATGGCTTTGACAAATTCAAAAAACCAGCCCGAACTTGCCCAAATATTGGCAAATTTTGGTTATGGCCCGGCAGTTATTGACCAGGGATGGGTATTATATGAAACTGCCCAACAATCTTATGGCATCAATATTAAAGAAGATGATGAAACCTCCGAAGCTTCGGCTTTCTTTAAACTAAAAAAAGCCGAACTGGCTGATTCCTACTCCGAACATCGCGGAATTGCTAAAGTAGCTTTCAATGATCAAACTGAAATACTGAAAAGACTATTACTAAGCACTCCTGTTTCAAGAAAATATATCGAATGGTTTGAAACAATAAAAAAATTCTATACCGAGATTCAAGCCGACGAGCTGTTGATTGAAAAACTATCGCGTTTTAATATTACTGCTGAGGTTGTTGCTAACCAAATCACCCTTGTTGAGGCTGTTGAAGCCGCCAAATTTGAGTATTACCGCGAAGAAGGTGAATCGCAGGAAGCCACTTCCCAGAAAAATACCGATATTGAAATAATCAGGAATTGGATGAGCGAATTTTTTGCCATCGCACGCATTGCACTTAAAAACAAACCTCAACTATTGGAAGCCCTCGGATTGCTTGTAAGGTAGTAAACTTTCCTTTGTGTGACTTCGTGCTTCTCTGTGCAACTCTATATTATTATCTTATAAAACTTTGTTTTTTAACAAAGTTTAATCTGTGTCTAAATACAAGGTTTTGATCTTCTTTATTTTTCAAATGGATTTATTTGCCTTTTTTGTCAATAAATATGACATTTTTCTTTGATTTTCTTTTTAAAATCGTTAAAACGGTTAAGGTTTTCGTTTTTTTTCAAATCCCATGACTAAAGTCATGGGCTACTATTTATTAAGTTCTTTTATCTTTATTATAAATACATACAAATAAAATCATAATAATCTAACGAAGCGAAGCAAGCGACTCGAAGTTAGCCCGTATGGGTCGGCATGGATAAATCAGTGTCCTATAATTATGTTTGCAGCGAAGCTGCGATATGGTATAGCTATTACACAACTTTCCTGTATCTCCAGATAGCAAGGCTTAAAACAATTGAAGCGTAAACCAAAAGAGAAAAAAATTGTTCCTTTATATCATTAAAAGTTGATCCTTTTAATAAAACCATTCTGATAACTTTCATGAAATAGGCAAGAGGATTAACAATATTTACTTTTTGGGCCCATTCGGGCATACTTTCAACGGGAGTGAATATTCCACTCATTAAAATAAATACTAATAAAAAGAAGAAGTTAATAAATAAAACCTGCTGTTGATTATCAGCTATTGTTGAAATAAATAAACCAATTCCAAGCATAACGAGTAAATAAACCGATGCAAAGCCGAAAAGAAGAAATAAATTCCCGATCATTGGAACCTGAAACAATAATTTTCCAATTACCAAACCGAAAGCAAGTTCAAAAAGAGCAATTATCCAGAAAGGAATTAATTTACCGGCAATGAATTGATATTTTTTAATCGGAGTAACATTTATTTGTTCAATCGTTCCCATTTCTTTTTCTCTAACAAGGTTAAGTGAAGAAAGGAACATGCCTATAACTGTGATGAGAATAACCAGTATTCCCGGTAACATATATATCTTATAATTTAATTCGGGATTATACCAAAATGAAGGTAAAACATTAATTTTTTTATAACTTTTCAGCGGCAAAATATTAATGTTTTCAGCGATAATATTTTTATTGAAATCGGAAATAACCATTGTTGCATAAACATTTGTAAGTCCTCCGGCAGTAGAATTAATTGCATTAATTAAAAGTTGTATTTTAGTTTTTTCCTCGCTAAACAAATCTTTTTCAAAACCGGAAGGAATATTAATAATTATATCCGCTTCATTTTTTAATAATTTCTGTTTTGCCTTTTCTATGGAAAAAGTAAATTCATCTAAATTGAAAAATTTCGATCCCTCAAACTTTGCGATTAATTTGCGGGAACTTGATGACAAATCGTTATCGACTACAACCAAGTCAATATTTTTCATTTCAAGAGTTGCTGCATTAACGAGAATTATCAATTGAACAATTGGTAATAAAAAGATAATCGGGAGCATAGTTTTGTTCCTGAAAATCTGAATAAATTCTTTTTGCAATAAATATAAAATTGTTCGCATTTTATTCTAAACGTACTTTAAATTTTTTGACACTTAAACTTATGAAAAATATTATCATTCCGATTAGTATTAAAGTTTCCTTCCAAACGTAAATTAAACCGGTTCCTTTTAACATTATATCTTTAATAATAATAATAAACCATTTTGGGGGAACTAAGTAGCAGAACCATTGTAATACTAATGGCATATTTTTAATCGGAAAAATAAAACCTGAAAGTAAAATGGTTGGTAGCATAAGCGAAAATATTGAGATAAACATTGCCGTTTGCTGACTTTTTGAAACCGTTGAAATAAAAATCCCTATTGATAATGCAAGAAATATGAAAAGCATGGTTTCAAACATCAACAAAATAATACTACCTTGGATAGGTACATCAAAAACAAAAAAACCAAGAAGAATAATGCTTATTGCGTTCACAAAAGACAATATAATGTATGGCATTACTTTTCCCAATATTATTTGCAAAGGTTGAAGCGGTGATACTAAAAGAATTTCCATTGTTCCCATTTCTTTTTCTTTTGCAATTGAAATAGAAGTCATCATTGCTGAGATAAGAAGCAGTATCAATGCCATCGTTCCGGGTACAAACATGTAAACACTTTTCATTTCTTCGTTGAACATCATTCTTGCCTCAGGTACAATCTGAACAAGGGGTGAATTATTTGAATTTATGTCTTTGACATAATCATAGATAATTGCTTGTGTATAATTTACGATCAGGTTGGCGGTGTTGGCATCGGAAGCGTCAGCAATCAATTGAATGCTTGCGGTATTAGTGTTTTCAAGTTTTTCGGCAAATTTAGGTTCAAAAACTATAATTTCTTTTACATCACCCTTTTTAAAAATTCTTTCAAGTTCATTATCAGAATCAATTTTTTCAGAAAGCAGAAAATACCCTGAAGACAGAATTTTGTTTGTTATTTCTCTTGTAACATTATCTTTTGATTTATCATAAACAGCGATTCTAACATCTTTAATCTCGTTTTTTACGACATAACCAAAAATCATTATTTGGGCAATAGGCATTCCAAACAAGATCAGTATTGTTCGCGGATCTCTAAAAATATGGAGAAATTCTTTTTTTACAAAAGCCCAAAATCGGTTCATAAATAATTTCCTTACTTTTTATTAATATTAAAATGGAATGTTGGAATATGGAGTAGGGGAGTTTTGTAGTATTGAAAGTTTCTGCTTAGCGTTTGAGATTTCTTTCCATAATTCCATTCTTCCATAATTCCAATCTTCCATTTCTCCAATCTTCCATTTCTAATTTCTTGCCAATTTCAAAAACACATCATTCATCGAATTTACACCAAATTGTTTTTTCAAATTTTCGGGTGTATCCAAGGCGTCAATTCTTCCGTCAACCATTATTGAAACTCTGTTGCAGTACTCAGCTTCATCCATATAATGTGTTGTTACGAAAACCGTAATTCCGTTGTGGGAAGCTTCATAAATCATTTCCCAGAACTGTCTTCTCGTTACTGGATCAACTCCTCCGGTTGGTTCATCGAGGAAAACGATTTTCGGATCATGCATGATAGCCACCGAAAAAGCAATTTTTTGTTTCCAACCCAAAGGTAGCGAACTAATTAATTCGTCTTTTGCACTTTCAAGTTTTAACTTCTTAAGGAAAAATGCTATTCTTTCATTAATTTTACTTTTACTCAGTCCGTAAATTCCGCCATAAAACCTGAAATTTTCCTTTATGGTAATATCTTCATAAAGTGAAAACTTTTGGCTCATATACCCAATGTTTTTTTTAATCAAATTGGTTTGAGTGTAAACGTCATAACCGGCAACTTCAATTTCGCCGGAGGTTGGAGCCGATAAACCACATAATATTTTTATAGCTGTAGTTTTTCCAGCCCCGTTAGCACCGAGAAAACCAAAAATCTCAGCTTTTTTCACCTGAAAACTAAGATTATCGTTTGCCACAAAACTCCCGAATTTCTTAACCAAATTCTTCACTTTTATTATGTTTTCAGGTTGACCCATATCTTTTATGTCACATTTATATTTCGTCAATTCAGCTTTTTATAACTTTAGAATGCTTGAATAACGCATTATTTAATCATTCTATCATTTACTCATTTTATCATTAACTCATTTACTCATTCTTTCATTAAAGCCATAAAACAATCTTCAATATCGGGTTTAATGTTTTTAAATTTAATATTTGTGTGGCCTTTTGATAATAAAAAAGCTTCGATAGGTTTGATATTTATTTTTGATAGTTTTGAAGTAAAGTGTGCATAATCACCAAACAAAAATATTGAATTACATTGATCGAACTCAGTTAAATCTTTAACTAATAAATACATATCATCGGAACGAATGGCAATTATAGGTAATTTAAATTCGCTGATGATTTTTTGAGGACTTTGGATACTGAGAATTTTACCATTTTGTATCAAGGCAATTCGGTTGCAAAGTTCAGCTTCGTCCATATATGGCGTTGAAACAATTATTGTTATCCCGAAATTTTTCAATTTTTTCAGCATTTCCCAAAACTCTTTTCTCGAAACTGCATCAACACCTGTTGTCGGTTCATCTAAAAATAAAACCTCAGGTTTGTGAATTAACGCACACGACAAAGCCAGTTTTTGTTTCATGCCTCCCGATAGTTTTCCGGCAAGGCGTTTTTTAAAAGGTTCAATTTGAACATAAATATCTTCGATGAGATGATAATTTTCTTCGATAGTTGTTCCAAAAACACTTGCAAAAAATTGTAAGTTTTCTTCAACCGAAAGATCCTGATAAAGTGAAAATCGTCCGGGCATATACCCGACAATTTTTCTTATTTTTTTATAATCTTTTACAACATCCAAATTCTCAACTTTTGCAAAACCTTTATCAGGAATTAATAAGGAAGTTAATATGCGAAATAAAGTTGTTTTCCCGGCCCCATCAGGCCCGATAAATCCAAACAATTCTCCTTTATTAATTGAAACTGAAATATTATCAAGAGCAATAGTTTTGCCGTAAGATTTTGTTAATTCGCTAATTTGAACCGAAGTCATTAAGATTTTTTATAAAAGTTTACTTTGTTGATCCTGTCCAATATGTTGTGCGTCCGAGCAAAGAAATGCCGATATATCCTCTGATTTTGATTTTTTCTTTATCAAGCATCCGCATATAACAACTATAGGTTTTGCCGCTTTTGGGGTCATAGATTTTTCCATCATCCCATTCATCATCACCGTCGTATTTAAAATTTGTTAAAATTTCAAGCCCTAAGGAAGGCCTGTCTCTCAATTTCTCGTCGGGATTGTGTTTGTCTTTTTTGGGTTCTCCTGTTTCTTCATCAATAGGGTCTTTTATCCAAATTATTTTACCAAAATATTTGTCTCCTTTTTTTGATATTTCAATTTTAGCATCCTTATCTTCATTCAACCAAATACCTTCAATATCACTTGCTTTAAAATCTTGAGAAAAAGCAAGGCTGCTTGAAGAAATAACAGCGATAATTACAATTAATAATTTTTTCATTTTCGTTTTTTTTATGATTAATTATTTGTTTCTAATATTAATTTATGTGGAAGTGATTAAAAATTAAACCGTATATAAATTTTATTTATTGGATAGTTTTTTTTCATTTAATCATTTTCGCATTCTATCATTCAATCATTATTGGCTAAGTAAGTTAACTTCTCCCGGCATCCCGATTTTTAAGGTGCCGTCATTTTTCACTCTAACTTTTACGGCGTAAACCAAATTTACTCTTTCTTTTTTAGTTTGAATAATTTTAGGAGTAAATTCGGCGGAAGTAGAAATCCAGCAAATTTCACCTTGAAGTTTACGATTGGATTTTTCATTTTTATCAACCAAAACTTCAACCGTTTGTCCGATTTTAATATTTGGGAGTTGTGCCCCGCTTACATAAACTTTTAATTTCAATTCTGTTAAATCAGCAATTTTGTATAAAGGTTTTCCAAAGGCTGTAATTTCACTCTGCTCGACAAATTTTGAAAGCACCGTTCCGCTAATCGGATTTTTTATATAGCAATCTTTTAATGATTCTTCTATCAGATCAATCTGTTTCCCAATGGCTTGTGTTTCATCATAAATTCCGGCTTTTTGAGTCTCGATTGATAATATTTGTTTTTCTACAAGATCGAGTGAACCATTGATTTTATCCAATTGTTGTTGGGTCGCAGCTTTGTCTTTAAATAATTTGTCCAATCTGTTTTTATCAATCATCAAGTTGGCTTTTTGTTGTTTTTGCACTTCGATCTGTGCAGAAACTATTTCCAATTTCGATGCAATTGCTTTTTGTTTATCAAGGAGTTGCTGTTTTTGTAAATTTAATTTTACTGTATCAATCAAGCCAACAATTTCATTAGCTTTTAATATTTCGCCTTCTTCAACCTTAAAAGAAAGGATTTTTCCGTTTGCTTCTGAAGAAACCATAATTTCGGTTGCTTCAAAATTTCCATAAGCATCAGATTTGTTGTTATTGCTTGAACATGCAGAAATTAATATTGTTAGAATAACAAATAAGTATTTTATTTTCATTTTTTAATTATTTATGATATTATATAGATAATCAGTAAATCTGTTTTTTTTTATTTTAAATAAATTATATAAAGACTCATTAATTTATAACCCACCTATAATTGTCAATACATTAATCTTAGCTTGAATCAATTGCAAAATATGTGTTTGTAAATTTAGCTTTGCTTGAGTTTCAGCATTTAGATCAGTAATTAAATCAGTCGAGGAAATTACTCCATTATCGAAACGTGCAGAAGCTGTTTTTGAAATTTGTTTTCTTAATTCAATGATTTCTTGATCTTTTTGAATTAGTGTTTTAAATTTCACAATTTCCGACATTGCTGTTTCGAGCGAAATATTAAAATTCAAATCATAAGTTTCTTTTTGAGTTTCTATAATATCAGATTGTATATCAAGTATTTTGTTTTGATTTTCCGTTTTTTTCCAATCCCAGGGTTTCCAGCTAAGTTTTGCACCTATTATATAATAGGTATCAAACTTGTTGGATAAAACATTTAGTCCGGGCCTTCCATAGCCAAGCTGCCCGAAACCGAATATTTTTGGCCTTGTATTAATATTTATCATGTTTTTCAATGAATTAATTTTGTTTTTTTGTAAATCCAACAATCTGTATTCAAGTCGATTGTTAAAAAGTAAATCAGGCGTAATTTGTATTTTTGGTAGAATAAAATCAGTATTAATTGAAATATGTATCGAAGTTAATTGGCTTAAAACCTTCACCGACGAACTTAAGTTCGTTTCAACTTCTGTTTTTTGCTGTTCGATTTTGAGTAATTCGGCTTTTAATACATTTTCTTCAGAATTAAGTAAAACTCCGTTATTTACCCCCGACTGAACATTGGATAACTTTTCCCGGATTTCATTTTTAAAAACATCGAGAAGCTTTGATTTTTCTTTTAATAAAACAATGTTAAAGAATACATAATTTATTCTTTCTTTAAGTTTATAGAGTTCAATTTCAATATTTTGTTTGTTAATCAATAAATCAGCTTGATTAATTTCTTTTTGTGTTTTTGTCAAATTAGCATCAAAAATAAGCTGGTTGACATTCATTGCAATTTTATACCAATCTTTACTGAGACTTGGAATATCTACACCCTTCATATTTATCGGAATTTCTGTAACTTCCGATTGATAAGAGGCTTGCCCGTTGATTTCAATGTTGGGAAGATAGTTTTTTTTAATATTCAAAAGCTCTAAATCGGAAGATGAAGAATGCAATTCAAGTTGTTTTGATAAAGGATAATTTTTCACGGCTTCAGTATGACAATTTTCAAGGCTTATAACTTGCTGATTTTGTGAAATTGAAATATTGAACAGAATGATTCCGATTATTGTTAGAAAAACTTTCATTTGTTTATTTTTTCCTGATAGAATTAATAATAAATTTTGACACTTCTTTCTTTCTTTCAAATAAAAACTGATCATATTTTTTTTTGTTGTTTTCGAAAATCATTCCCTGAACGACTGGCCTTGCAGCAAAAGGGAAAACACACATACTTAATAAATTAACAATTAATTGTTGAGGTTGTATATCAATGATGTTTCCGGCTTTTATTTCATCATTAATTTGTTGAAAAAAAATTTCCGGTTCTAATCCGTATTTTTTGATGATTTCAACAATTTGCTGAGGATTGCGTTGGATTTCCTGAATAAAAAATACAGGAATTTGAGGATTAGAAATCAAGCTGTTAATATAACGATCGACAATAAATTCGATTTTTTCAAAAAGTGGTATTTCCTTTTTAAGCAATTCAGCGATTGGAGGTATCACTTTTTTCAGAATACTATTGAAAACCGCCTCAAATAATTTTTCTTTGCTTCGATAATAGTAATGTAATAAAGCTTTATTCATCCCGGCTTCTTGTGCAATTTCCTGCATACGACTATTGTTTAAACCCTTGTTTACAAAAACGTTTTTTGCAGCTTCAAAAATTCTTTCTTCCGTGCCCCGATTTCTTCCTGTCATTTTTTTAATCAAGTGATTTAATTCTTTGGTTTATCCAATAGGTTTAACCAAGTGGTCAAAATTACTACATAAAATATAATTCGCAAGCTTTTTTTCGTTTTTTTTTAAATATTATTAATTAAGAGATAAAAGTCTTATTTAGTGTAAAATAAGGCTAAAGAAAAAGTGAAATTATTTATTGTTATACAATGTCATTGTACGTTCAATGCCTATTGTTGCATAGCTTTTAATAATATCGACAGCAATTTTCACTCTCGGAATCATGATTTTTTCTTCAGGGCTTGTCCATTTTCCTAAAACATATTCCGATTGAAAACCTTGAGGAAAATCATTTCCAATACCGATTCTCAATCGCGGGAAATTGGTGGTGTTAATATTTTCTATTATGCTGATTAATCCGTTATGGCTACCGTCGCCGCCTTTCATTTTCATTCTTAAAGTTCCTAAAGGCAGGGCAATATCATCAACAACCACAAGAAAATTTTCGATAGGAATTTTTTCTTTTTCCAACCAATATTTAATTGCTTTGCCACTTAAATTCATATAAGTAGATGGTTTTATTAAAACAAAAATTCGCCCTTTAAACTTACACTTTGAAACCGAGGCATATCGTGCAGAAGCAAAAGAATTTTTGCATGATAGGGCAAATGCATCCAAAACTACAAAACCGATATTATGTCGTGTGTTTGCATATTCTTCACCAGTATTTCCTAAACCTGCAATTAAATATTTCATTGAATATAAATTCTACAATAAAATCAGCAAAATAATTTTCAAATTTAATAAATTGATTAAAAAAAATAAAGGTATAAAGTTCAAAATTCTCTTTATACCTTTATTAGAAAAGACTATAATTTTTATTTTATTCTTTTTCAGGAGTTTCTTCTTGTTTTTCTTCTCCTTCTTCTTCGGTTACTTCTTCATCTTCTTCTATTCCACGAGCAGTTTTAACAGCTACTATAACAGCATTTGGAATATCAAGCAATTCCAGATTTTCTTGTTCAATATCTTTAACACGGATAGAATCGCCAATTTCAAGATCGGAAATATCAAGTACAATGTTATCGGGAAGATGTTTCGGAAGAGCCTCGACTTTTAATTTTCTAAGCTTTTGAATAAACATTCCACCTTTAAGAACACCCGACGAATTTCCTTCAAGTTTAACCGGAAGACCAATAACAATTGGGTGGCTGAGAATTACTTCAAGAAAGTCAACGTGTAAAACCCTGTCTGTAACAGGATGATATTGTATATCTTGAAGAATGGCAGTATATTCATTTTTATTTATCTCAATATTGATGATATAAACTTCAGGAGTAAAAATCAATTTCGAAAAACCAATTTCATTTACCGTAAAATGAGTTTGTTCTTTTCCTCCGTAAATTACACATGGAATTTTACCAAGTTTACGGTTCTTTTTTGCATCTTTTTTCCCTACGTTCTCTCTTAGAGAACCGCTAATAGATACTGTTTTCATAATGTTAATTAGATTAGTTTAAAAATATTATTTAAAATTGAATAATGAACTTATAGATTTATAGTTTACAACTCTTTTAATAACTTCTGCAAAAGTGTCGGCAGTTGAAAGCACTTTAATTTTATCACAATCTTTTTTCAAAGGAATTGTGTCGGTAACAAAAACTTCAGAAATTGGAGAGTTTTCAATTCGTTCGTAGGCCTGACCTGAAAAAACGGGATGAGTACAGATTGCTCGTACACTTGTTGCACCATTATCCATCATAAGCTGAGCAGCTTTGGTAATTGAACCGGCCGTGTCGATAATATCATCAGTCAGAATGATATTTTTTCCTTTTACATCACCAACTAACGACATTTTTTCAATTTCATTGGGTTTTGATCTTTGTTTATAACAAATAACGAGATCAGTATTCAGGATTTTTGCATAAGCACCTGCTCTTCTTGTACCTCCTGTATCAGGTGATGCCATTGTCAGGTTTGGAAGATTGAGTTTTTTCAAAAAAGTAATAAAAATAGATGATGCATAAATATGATCAACCGGAATATCGAAAAAACCTTGAATTTGATCAGCATGAAGATCAATAGTGATAATTCTATTGACACCCGATGCAGATAATAAGTTAGCAACCAGCTTTGCCCCGATAGAAACTCTTGGTTTATCTTTGCGATCCTGACGTGCAAAACCAAAATACGGAATAACAGCAATTATTTGCCGAGCCGATGATCGCCTTGCTGCATCAATCATAAGAAGTAATTCAAAAAGATTGTCGCTTGGTGCAAATGTTGATTGCACAATAAACACATCTCTTCCTCTTACATTGTCTTCAAAACTTGGTTGGAATTCACCATCCGAAAAATCAGTAACAACAACTTTTCCTAAGCTAATGCCATAGCTATCAGCAATTTCTTCGGCTAACTTAATTGAAGCTCGACCGGCTAAGATTGTAACTAATTTTTTCGCCATTTTTATTTATTTATTTTCGTTTTTTGGTCGGCAAAAGTAGTAAATATTTTTTCGGATAACAAGAGTTAGTTTCTGAATTCAGTTTTTTGAATTTTTGAAAAACATTTATAGTCATTTCTACAATGTTTTAGATAATAATAAAAATATTTCTAAATTGTTTAATTTCCCAACTATATTAATATAATTTTTGAATCAACCAATTTATGAATGCCTTTGATTTAGATATGAAACTCAAGCTAAACTCAGAGATATGAATTTTAAAATATTTACAACATATTCTTTGTTATATAAAATATTTAAATAATTTTGCGTTTAATAAAATGAAAAGCCCGGATGGCGGAATTGGTAGACGCGTTGGTCTCAAACACCAATGAGGTAATTCTCGTGCCGGTTCGACCCCGGCTCCGGGTACTTAAAATGAATCAAAAATGTAAAGTTTTCTTTTAATGAAGAAAGCTTTGCATTTATTTTTTAGTCTTATGGCATCAAAAAAAAACTCGCCCTACCTCCCAATTTATTTTGCAATAATATTGATAATCGGAGTTTATATAGGAACAAAGATTGTTTCAGTTTCCGCACTTCAAAATAATTTGTTTTCCTTGTCGGCTGATAATTACGATAAATTAAATGATGTTGTTAATTATATTGAATCCGACTACGTTGACTCCATAGATCGTGAAAAAATAACTAATGAAGCAATAGATGAGATTTTATCCAATCTTGATCCTCACTCAAATTACATTAGTGCTGAGGAATTTATAGAAATTAACTCAAACCTGACCGGGAATTTTGAAGGAATCGGAGTTCAGTTTCGTATAGAAAAAGACACCATTAAAGTAATACACCCTATACAAGGCGGCCCTTCAAAAAAAGTTGGAATTAAGGCCGGTGATCGAATCGTAATTATTGATAGTGTTAATGTTGGTGGTATTGGTATTTCAAATTCCGATGCTATGAAAAAGCTTAAAGGGAAGCGAGGAACAAAGGTTAACGTAAGTATTTTCAGAAGAGGGATATCCGAATTACTTGATTTTACGATAACAAGAGATGTGATTCCGACTTACAGCCTTGATATTGCTTATATGGTTAACGATTCGATAGGATACATTAAGCTGAATAAATTTTCGGCAACTACTTATCAGGAATTTGATGATGCATTGAAAAATTTATTAGATAAAGGATTGAAAAAACTTATTTTAGATCTTCGCGGTAATGTTGGCGGTTATCTTCAAGCTGCAATTCAACTTGCCGATGAGTTCCTAAAAAATCAGGAATTAATTGTATATACTGAAGGGAATAATCGTCCGACTGCTTTTGCTTACGCCACTTCTAAGGGAATTTTTGAAGATAAGGAATTAATTGTTTTAATTGACGATCAATCAGCATCTGCCAGCGAAATAGTTGCAGGGGCAATTCAGGATAACGACCGTGCTTTGATAATCGGGAGAAGGTCATTTGGAAAAGGCCTGGTTCAGGAACAATTGAATTTGCCTGATGGTTCGGCTGTCAGATTAACCGTTGCACGATATTACACACCCACAGGAAGATGTATTCAGAAATCTTATGAAAATGGAAATGAAGACTATTATTATGAATCATACCAACGATATTTAAATGGTGAAATGCTTTCTGTTGATAGTGTTCATTTTAATGATTCATTGAAATTTACAACCCCAAAAGGAAAAATTGTTTATGGAGGTGGCGGTATTATGCCTGATATTTTTGTACCTATTCCATCAGAACCTGATCTAAAATTTTATAAGCAAGTAGTTGATAAAGGTTCTATTTTTCAGTTCGTTTTTGAATATTCTGATAAATACAGGCATAAATTAGATCAATATCAGAACTTTGAAGATTATAATAATCGTTTTGAAATTAATAACAATGAATTTCAAGAGTTTATTGAATATGCAGATAGCAAGGGGGTGAAATGTAACAAAGCATTGATAAACAAATCAAAAGATAGAATTTTGTTAATGTTGAAAGCATTAATAGGTCGTGAAATATTTGATAATGAAGGCTTTTACCCAATCTACCATAAAACAGACAGTACTTTTCTAAAGGCTCTAAATATTTTATCCGGCCTTGATTAATTCAATAAATATTTTTTCCTACTGGTGAAAGTATTTATTTCCTTATTTGGATATTGAAAAATGATATAGGTTTGTTAATTAGGGAAATAGAATTATTAAAAGAAAATTTCAATGTCCGAATTGTAATATTTAACAAAATCTGATCCTCATATAGTGAAAACATATGATAATTATCATTTTTAATGCAACCATTGTGATTAATTATTTGTCTAATGGGTGATAAAAAATTCTTAAGAAAGTACTTATACATGTTGAGTTAAAAAGTTTTTTGCAGTATGCAATAAAAAAAAACAAAAAAAGATTATTTTTTTTGCCAATGTAAAAATAATTTATGTAGTTTTACGCCTTAAAGGTTGAATTTGTTATTAAAAATGAATTAATCTATAGTGATTTGAGTATGGTTTGTAAGGGGTTAAAACTGGTAAATGCACTCTGAAAAAGATTTTATTGATCGTTGTATTAACAACGATTCGAAAGCGCAGGAAGCGATGTATAAACGCTTTGCACCAAAAATGTTTGGTGTTTGCTTGCGTTTCGCAAAAAATAAAATCGAAGCAGAAGAAATTTTACAAGAAGGTTTTATTAAAATTTTTGCAAACTTAAAAAATTTTAGGCACGAAGGTTCATTTGAAGGATGGATCAGGCGTACAATAGTTAATACTGCTATTAATTATTTTAAGAAAAAGTCACGCCGATTTGTTGAGGTTGATATTGACGATATTAAAACCTCAAAAATCACAAATGAAAGCATCCTTGATAAAATTTCCGTAAACGAATTATTAAGCTTAATTCAAACCTTGCCTAATGGATATAGAACAGTATTTAATTTAAATGTTATTGAAGGATATACGCATAAAGAAATTGGAAAAAAACTCAGCATTTCTGAGAATACTTCAAAATCGCAATTGTCAAGAGCAAGAGCAATTTTGCAGAAGAAAGTTGTTAATTTAGTAAACGTTGGTTTGTGATAAAGACCTATAAAAATATAGATGAATTATTTAAAGATAAATTTCGAGATTTCGAAGTTGATCCACCTGAAATAGTATGGGATAATATTAAACAAAATATTTCCGATTCTAATTCTAAATCAAGTAATTTTGGTGGAACCCGAATAATTTCAGTCATTATTGCAATTATTTCCGCTGCACTAATCACTTCATATTTTATTTTTGATGGAGATGGAAATGAAGCCGTCGTCTCGGAGCCTGTTTCTATTAATACTGAGATTTCAATTGAAGATAATGAAAATATTGAACACGTTACAACAATAAATGCTGAAAATACAGAGGCAGAAAATTTATTAAAAGAAAATCCGAGAAAAGAAATAGAAAGCGTACCAAGCATAGAAACAGATATTAAAACTGAAGTTGAAAAACCTGAAATCGAAACAAAATCCAAAAAAGAAGCTTTTGAAACAAAAATTAAAAACCCTGAACCTAAAAAAGAAGAAAAATTAATCGAAAAGATTTTTGATAAAAAGATTGAACCTGATTATTCAAACTCAGATGTAATTCAATTTGCACAATCTGATGATAATAATATTATTTACAATAATGAAGTTGTAACATCGGATAGTTTCAAGACTGCAATTACCTCACAACCAACACTATCAATTGATGAGGAATTATCTCAAATTACTAATAATAATAAATCAGATAATAATATAGAAAAAACGAGCTTGAATATATTCGAAGGAAAGAATACTGATGTTCAACAACAAGATAATGATGAGGAAAATATAATTTTAAGGCATCGAATAAAACCACAAATCTCACTTGGAGCTTATTTCACACCGGAGGTCATTTTCTATCCTTATGGTGCTGATGTTAATAAAAACGCATATACTGCAGGTTTAAGTTTAAATTTAAATTATAACGGATTCGTAATTGAAAGTGGATTAGCTTGTAGTTTTTCTGATGATAATGGTAAATATATAATTGATTACGAGGAGTATCTCGGTTCTTATGAAGATTTACTAAGTATAACTTTTGACACAAGCGGTCAAACAGTACAGCCCATATTTCACACTACTACTGTTGACGTTTACGATTCTCTAAAGAAAATATCAATTTCACCATCAAAAAATAATTATACATATTTGCAAGTTCCTTTATTTTTTGGATTTGTAAAACACAATAGAAGAATTTCCTATACCTTAAAAGCTGGCCCCATAATGTCATTTATGATAAATAAAAATATTCCGGATGTTGTTATACCTGAAGATAAAATAAAAATTCTTAAAATTGACAAAGATATTCCAACTCGAGTAAGCACTAACTGGCAATTTGCTATAAATGTTGGTTTAGCATATAAATTGTCAAATCACTTAAACATCTCAATTGAGCCAACTTTCAGATATTATTTGAGGTCAGTATATAATAACGATAATAACATCATAACCACTAAACATCCTTATTCTCTTGGAGTTAGGACGGGTTTAATTTATAAGTTTTAATAAAGATAATGAAAAAAATATATAATATTAATTGTTGTAACCAAATAAAACCTCTCATGTTTTATAGGATGGTTCGTAATGCACAATTTAATGCCCTTGTGTCATTCATTTTTTTGATATTTTTCAGTAACCTTAGTTTTGCTCAGGTTCAGGCACCTGAAAATAAACTTTTTATTTCGGGGCAAGTGTTAAGTATTGAGCATAATGTACCGCTGATTAACCAGCAAGTAAATGTATTGGGTGATTCCAATTATAGACCAGGATTATCTTATAGCAATAGCGTTTTAACCGATTCATTAGGGTTTTTCTATGATACTATTTGTACGGTCTTATATAAAGGTTCTTTGAAAATAGAAACCTTTGATTATAAAAATGATTGTTACGATACGACTTTATATTTCAGATTTATCTGGGATGATTCAAATAATTTCAATGTAAACTTTAAAATAAATGATACGACAACAGTTGTTAGTTGCTACCCTGATTTCAGATTTGATTTTGATACGGTAAATAATTACAAAGTTGCATTTTTTGATAATTCGCCTTGCTCCGGAATTATATCATGGGAATGGAATTTCGGAGATGGAAATTTTTCATCAGCTCAAAATCCTGAACACATTTATACTGAAAATGGAACATATAGAGCAAAATTATCCATTGTTTCTTATGACCTAACGCTCGGTGATTATATTTCTACTTCCCTAACAAAAATTCTCAAAGTCGGTTATCGTGATTACTTTACCATGGGTGGACAGGTTTTTGCAGGATATTGGCCGATTGATACCGGAATTTCTTACTTATATAAAAAAGAGAATGATGAAATAATTCCAATTGATACGATAGAGTTTGATCAAATTGGTTGTTTTTGGTTTTATCAAATTATTGGTGGTGAATATATTGTTAAAACTGATTTAGATTTGGAATCAGCTTATTATAACGAATATTTTCCCGGTTATGTAGGTGATGAAATTAATTGGGAAAATGCTGAAATAATTTATGTTAACCAAACCTCCGCAGATAATGATATTCACCTCGACCAAACACCCGGTTATTCTTATGGTGCCGGATATATTGGTGGAATTGTTGAAAATTACGAAACGGGAGGATATCTCAGTAATATTGAAATATTAGTTTTAGATGGAAATGATATTTCGTTATCATATATTCATTCTTGTGAAGAAGGAACTTTTAGTTTTAATAATCTTGCTTTTGGAACATATAAAATATGTGCTGAGCTTGCAGGTATTTTATCTTCTCCGATAGAAGTTACTGTTGATGAAAATAACCCTAATTGCACAGATTTGATAATCGTTGTAGATTTTACAAACGGAGGCGTGTATATTAGTGAATTTGAAGATGATGAATTAATTAGTGTTGGAGAAATTTATCCAAACCCGATTATTAATAATGCAAAAATTATAATTAGCCAAGATAAAAGTTCCGATATTAATTATTCAATAATAAATCATTTAGGACAAGTTATTTATACGAAAAACGAATTTTTATCGGCAGGAAGACAAACCCTTAATATTAATGTTTCGGATTTTCAAAATGGCCTGTATTCCTTAATAATTTCAACTGAAAGCGGAAGAAAAATTCATAGGAAATTCTTGCGAATCAAGTAGTTTATTATTAAGTTCTCGAAAATTTAAGTATAGTAATTTTTAATCTTAAACTCAGTTAATAATTGAGTGCTAATTGTTATATGGTTATATTGTTAAATTGTTGCAACAGAACAATGCGACAAATTAAGCATCCAGCTTTTTATGCAACTTATCTTAAACTGCAAGGTTTCGTAAAAATTTAATTATCCACTTTATACCATTCAGTATAAGAAGTGGCGGTTTCGTGTAATTTTAAACTGTGCAATTCGATATGCTCAGGTAAATTTTTCATTATTAGGTTTGCAAAATCAATAATAATATTTTCGCTTGTAGGTTGATAATCAGCAATAATTATTTTCTCAAAATTATCCATTAAATCCGATAAAAGTTCTTTTGGATGATTTTTATTGAGAATTAATGCATGATCGAATTTATTAATTATACAATTTTTAACAATAGTTTTCAATATTTTAAAATCCAAAAGCATTCCAAGCTTAGTAGAATTTATATCCATTTCGGGCTTGCCAATAATTGTTACGGAAAGTTTATACGAATGTCCGTGGATATTTTTACATGGCCCATCATATCCAAGAAGAACATGTGCCATTTCAAAATTAAATTCTTTCGTTATTCTTACAGTACTCATTTTTATATTGAATTATTTAACAAGTTTTAAGGTTTCTGAAGTTCCAAGTTTAACAAAATAAATTCCTTTTGAGAGATTTGAAATATCCATTCGTATTTTATTCCCTTCCTTAGAATAAAAAATATCTATTTCTTTTCCGGCGATGTCGAAAAAAGAAAAACCATTTTTTATTTCATTAATTGGGAAAGTTGAGTTGATGTAGCAATAGTTCTTAGCCGGAATTGGCGATAAAAAATATTTTTGAGTATTATCAGATAACTCATTTATTGAGGCAGAAGGATCCCAAATTAAAGTTATAAATTCGGGGTGGTCAATAAAAGGATTTCTGTTTTGCTGATAAGAATACACTACATTATTTCTGTTTTTTTCAAAATCATCGGGAGGGTCGGCATTATTCCATTCCATTAGCGACGAAAGCTTTCCGTGCTTTGGTTCAGGATAAGTATTTACATAGTCAACCACTTCTAAATCCGGCTCTCCATTATCACCTTCGTACCTGACAGCCATATAAAATATCATTCTGGCAACATCTCCTTTTACTTCGTCTTTCGGTTCCCATGATACATTATTAATTCTGTAACCGGCAAGATCGCCCATATCATAAATTGCAGTACCACCGTTATCAAAATCAAGATGCCCTCTTGTGCTGTTTACTGAAGCATCCGTTGGACGAATGTGATGGGCATCGGTTCCGCAGGGCGGATTATTTCCAAAATCTCCATGCGATTTTGCCCAAATATGTTCTCTATTCCAATCATTTGCACCACCACCGAAAGTTGATTTCGCTTGAGATCGGCCTGTGTATAATAAAATAATATTAATGGGGTATCCGATCATCTCCCGTGATTTTCATTAATAATTT
>Ga0222665_1000305_pt1 | contig 32246 bp, 25 predicted proteins | sample AntAcemetagen653_FD_179853 | JGI IMG/M metagenome (GOLD analysis project Ga0222665, IMG submission 179853) | Saline water microbial communities from Ace Lake, Antarctica - #653 | ecosystem: Environmental > Aquatic > Non-marine Saline and Alkaline > Saline | place: Antarctica: Ace Lake...
TTATTTGTCTACTTGTCGAAAACAAGGCGTCAAGTCAAGCCATGCATTGGATCTGCTGTTTAACGGAAAATTGCCTGATTTTCTTATGCCGAAGGTAGTATAGATTAAAAATTCGCTGAATGGTTACGCATCATCCCAAAATAGATACAGGTATTATAGCCACCCATTGCCAGTCCACGGGATTCAAGAGAAACCACTTCAGCAATCAGGGCGCCTACGGAAGTAAAGGCCAACCCCATACTAATTCCGAACGCAACGGCAAATATCACAAAATGAATCGTAGTCTTGGATATTCCAAAACCCGCCATGGATGCGGAGAACCCGATAAGTCCTATAACAACGAGCGTGCTGCGATTTGCAACCTTATCGCTCAGATACCCAAAGGGAATCCGGGATAACGCGTTGGAAAGTCCCTGGGCGGCAAAAACAAGACCGATTTGCCATACGGTCAGGCTCTGGTTTTGAGCGTGGAGAGGAAGAAAGGTGATAAACATTCCCAGAGCGAAACATACCCCCAGGGTAACCAGCCAGCAACTCAGGAGCGGGCGATTTTTCAAAAGCTCTCTGATAATGATCGAGGGATTTCGCTTTTCGGGTCTGTCGGCAATAACCAGATGGGTTGGGGGCAAGAAAATCAGGACAGCCCAGAAAGTTAAGAAAATGATGGCGCCGGAAATAAGAAAAACCTGGAGGAATCCCCTTTGCTGAGCCACGAATCCCCCAACTGCAGGCCCCAAACTCATTGAGGTGTAAAGGGCCGTTGTATACCAGCCGTATGAGCGTCCAAGATGAGTGGCCGGGGAAAAATCAGCCACAAAGGACATCATGGTCGGACCGAACGCGGCCAGTCCGGCCCCGAAAAAAAGGTAGATCCACATGATTTGCATGGGAGTTTTGGTAAAATAGAGTGAAAATGAAGTCACGGACAGTACAATAAGACCCAGACAGGCAAACCGTTTACGTCCAAAGCGGTCGGAGAGGATGCCCATGGGCAAAGACAGTATTCCTGCCATGAGCAAGAAAGCGGAATTGATGATTCCAACTTGAACCGTATCCGCACCGATAGATCGCGCGTAAAGGGGTACGACGGGAAGCCGCATGTTTGAACCCAAATAACCGCAAAAGGCGACCCCGCAGCAAATAAACAGCAAGGATTCATAAGACAGGGATCGCCACCTACTGTACCTAACGGTTGTCATTGCAACCTCTTAAAGAGTTATGTTAAAATTTCCATTTTCTCTAAAATTTTTTCAGCTTCCTGTGCACCTTGGGTTCGGTATGCGATGATTCCAACGGATCTTGCAGCCTTAACATTCATTTCGTTATCATCCAAGAAAAGAATGGCTGGCGGATCACAATTAAGGCTTTGAAGAACATGCTCAAAAGATTCCCGATCCGGCTTAAGTTTTCCGGTCAAATGTGACGCAAAATGCTGATCAAACATCCCATCAATCCCCATTTCATGGATAAGTCTCTGCCAGTGTATCGCATTTGTGTTGCTCAAACACGCGATGAAATAGCGGTCTCGACAACGGTCTATAAGTCTATGGGTATCCGGATACAGACCTTTTGGAAGTTGGGTGAATGCGTTGAGAAATTCATTGCGGCTTATGGGTAAATTCGTTTCTTCAATATATTTGTCTGCAAATTGCTCTTTGGTGGAAATACCCATTTCAAACGCACGTGCAGCCGGCGAGGAGAGCCAATCCGACCAAAGCTTGTTGACAGGCATTTCGCTGCCATTAAACTGTAACAATGTGGATAGATCGTTCAGTTCAATGAGAACACCTCCCAAATCGAACAAGAGAACACGAATTTGTTTTGGCATTATTTCGTTAGGTTCCAAAGAAATATAACCCTTCAATCAAAGTGAGATCGCGCTTTTTTTATGGCTTCATTCAGGGCTTGCCAGGCGGTATCCACCCCTTTTTTAATGTCCTTCCATGAGTCTTCACCGGCATGGTCAATTTGACTCAGCTTCTGCCTCATTTTTTCACGATTTTTTTTAAGGAGTTCCGTTTGTTCTTCAAATCTTTTCTTTACTTCGACCTTGGCGTGTTGCGCTCTGCTTTCCAGCTTCTTGCGCTCAATTTGCCATTTGTCGTTTAACTCATCGAATTTGGCTTTCATCTTCTTGGAATAGGAATCTTTGGTCTCCATAAGTTCCTCCGTTTGAAAAAGGGTTAGGTAATACCTTTATAAAGTTTTATAAAAAAACACCCCGACTGCTGAGTGCTCAACTGGGTGTCGAATCGTTGGCTGCTTTTGTTATGATTCTGGCATCAGCCACCACGCACCGTTCCGCCGAGCACATGACCGGGTTCAAATCGATGGACTCGATCATTTCCGCAGCCGCCATGACGAATTCCGAAAAGCAGATTAGGGTTCGGGTCAGCTCGTTGCGATTAACGACCACGCCGCCCCGGTATCCGGAAAGCAGGCGGCCGCCGCGAGGGTTGACCGGAAAGACATCCACGGGGTAGCGCAGGTGGAATTTGTTAAAAATAACGTTGGCCGGATGACGGTCCCGTTCCAGCGACACCCCGATGACCGCCACGCTTTTAGGATGAAACATGCGCTGAAAATCCCAGGCAGCGGGCCGGGATTCCGGAGACGGGCCGTTTAAAGATGAACAGGTCTTTTCCAATGTTTTTCTCCGTGTAACACCGTGACTCAGTGGACGAATTCCCTTGGGTTCAATTTTATTAAAAAAGCGGGGTAACTGAGCAGCAATATAAGCAGCAAGGGTATCGATATGCCCGGAAGAGAGCAACCCGCCTTTAGTGAATTTTAGGAAGGGATATACCAGATGTTGTGGATATTTGCAACCGTTTTCAAAAAAGTCCGGAAAGCGATTTGATGATTCGGGTCATAGGGTTCCCCGGATTCGGATATTTTTGAGTTTTTGAATAAACCTGTGGGTCAGAGGGATTGAAATGTTGTGCTCGAAAATCTGTCCGTCCGGAGTCATCCCTCTAATTTTGCCGTCATTTAGAAACATTCGGAGGAGTTTCCTGCCCACTTGAATACGGGTGTCCCTGTGTTTGAGGGATGCACGCTGTATGGAAGTACCGGAAGGTGCGGTTTCAAGGTCTGCCAGGTACTTCATGAAATTAAGGATTCTTCCCAGCCGGAGAAGGGTAACCACTTCTTTTCTGGTGGTTGTGTGAGACAACGGCAGCGCACTGGAACGCATGAGCGAAAATGAACCGGGAAGTATGTTTTTAGCTCTGCATTGCTCGAAATCCCTGCTGCCCGGCGCCGGATAAAAAACAGAAATACCGATCAGCACCCTTCTGGCGGCCAGAGAGAGCAGATCAACCAAAGATTCGTTGGCGCACTGATCCGGTGCGCCGACAATCACATAGCCGACGGCATTCAGGCCATATTTTTCGGCGGATTGCAGCGCCCTGTCAAAGGCCTTGCGGACGTCGGGTCGATTGAAACGCCGGAGCTGAACCAGGGAAGTAGAGCCTAATGAAAGATTCAGGGTTTTGAAACCGGCCTCTTGCATGGCGTGAACCGTCTCGTCATCTAAAGTAGAGGGCAACAGCCCGTTCATGGCTCTGAATTCCGGCCCGTATCCGGCAAAGCGGTTTTTGATTTCATGCAAAAGATGCATGAACCATTTTTTATCATAGGAAATATTCTCATCTTCAACGTCTATGAATCTGACATTATTTCGAACGATCTCGGTTTCCAGCTCCTTAATCACAGAGGTTACGCTTCTGCGACGGTAGGGAACAAAAGAGGAGGCGCCCAAGCTGCAGTAAGTGCAGTTCAGAGGACATCCCCGGCTGGTGGTTATCACTGCGCTGCCTTTATTTTTCCTTTGATAAAAACCATGCTTGATCAAATCGGTTGCAGGCAAGGGAAGATGATCCAGGGTATCTATGGCCGCCGGTTCATTCACATGCAGCGCACCGTCTTTTTTTCTAAATACAATCCCCGGTATGGACGCAACAGCGGTAACGGTTTTCAGCGCCCTGGCAAGCAGCGGCATTGAGATTTCGCCTTCCCCCCGGATAACAAAATCAAGGGCTGAGTGCTCCATTGCACTACGGGGAAAAGCGGTGGGATGGTGCCCTCCGATGACGATGCGGCAGGTTGGATGGAATCGTTTAACGGACTCGGCAACCTTTAAAACTTCCTGGAAATAAGGCGTGAACAGGGCCGAAATTCCCACCAGAAAGGCCCCGGAATCCCTGGCGACCCGTCCGATATGTTCGAAGCTGTATCCAAAGTGCCGATACTGATGAAACAGTCCGAACGGGGATTGATCGGGCTTGGGGTAGAATTGCCGGAGATAGTCCATTTCTCCGGGAAGATCCAGGATTCGAGATTTTGAGGTAGAAAGGCCGTCAAAAATTTCTACGGAAAATCCATCCTTCCTCAGCGCCGAGGCAATACATGCAAGCCCATAGGGGATGGTCCTTTTGACGGTCAGGTAAAAATCGCGAATCGGCGGTTGGATAAGAAGGATATCTGTCACTGTGAGTTGTCTCGACCAATATTGAGGTTTCAGGTTTCAGGGTTCAGGATACACGATTTGATGGACGAATTGAAGGTAATTTTCTAGATAAACGAGTTCAAAATAAAAATTTGTTCGGTTTACGATTGACGATACTTCAGGAGATGCATCGATGGTCGAGACTTCTATCAGAGGCAATGTATCTAAAACCGATTGAATCTTTTTTTAATCGAAAGAATTCCTCGCAGCTCTGCTGCGGGGTGAAAAACAAGGAAGGGGTTGGTATGGAAGGGGAAACGACGTGTTCCCTTCCAATACAAAATAGCTTTTAACACCCCTTTGATACCTCGCAGCTCTGCTGCGGGGAGCTTCATTCTTCCGGATTCATATACTAGATACTTAACTAATTTGATTAGTTGAACAGTTTATTTTTAAGAGATATGCCAATATTTCTATATGAACAATAAATGTTGACAGCCAGAATCAAATTCTATATAGAGATCAGAAAACATACCGACCGGTCCGTCTGTTTTTTCGCTCAAAAATAAGGTGCGAACACCATGACATTGAAAGAGAAAATTGTTCACGAATCCCTTCGCCAGTTTTCAACAAAAGGATTTTTAAATACGTCGATTAGCGATATTCTGGAAGCCGTGGGAACCTCCAAAGGGGGGCTTTACAATCACTTTAAAAACAAAGAGGCTTTGTTTTTTGCTGCGTTGAGCGAAGCGAGAAGGATTTGGAGGCAAAAAAATCTTGACGGCGTAAAGGAACTGGAACGGCCCGTCGAAAAAATTAAAAAGCTTCTTGAAAATTACCGTGACCGCTACTTGGCGGATTCGGAAAATTTTCCCGGCGGCTGTATTTTTGTTACTCTGGCTGTGGAATTAAACGACCAGCGTCCCCATTTGGCCCGGGAAATGAACGAGGGGTTTTTGAGGTTCAAGGGTATGTTGAAACGGTTGCTGGATCAGGAACATACTGCCGGAAATTTAAAAGATGGTGTTGACACACAGCGGGTTGCCGAAATGATTTTCTCGGGTATTCTGGGTGCCAGTGTCACGTATATTTCAGACAAATCAGCGACCACGTTGGATCGGAACATCCGTGCCCTGACAGAATATTTGGACATGATTATAAAATAAAAAACGTCTTTACAGCGTGGGTGGAGAATGTAACGTTTAATATCTTTTGAATTTAAAAAGGGAGAGCGGTCGGTCTTGACGGTCTCGTAAAAAATCAGATTTTGATGGCAAAGTAAAAAGCTTCAAATTCAAGGCGCGCAAATTCCGAGGAATGAGACGTACATATAGTACGTCGCAGTGACGAGGAATGCAGCGCAGCGCAGAAGTTGGACTTTTTACGAAGCCATCAGTCTTAAATGAAAAGGAGGTAGTAGTATGGATTTTTTACTGTCTGAAAGAGAAGAGCTTTTGAGAAAATCAGTCAGGGAGTTTGCCGAGGCTGAAATACCACCCAAGATTGAAGCCATGGAAAAAACCGGGGAATTTCCCATAGAGCTGCTGGAGCCCATGGCCAGATTGGGAATAACCGGAATCATTGCGCCGCCGGAATACGGAGGGGTGGGACTCGGTTATCTGGCCAGAACCATTGCCCTGGAAGAGCTGGGTCGGGTGTGTGCGGCGATTCCCATGGCCATGCAGGTTCACCATATGGCCATTGCCGCGCTGAATGATTTCGGAACCGATGAACAGAAACAAAAATATATTCCGCCGTTGGCCAAAGGTGATACCATGGGCGTTGTGGCGGTTACCGAACCTTCGGGAGGATCCGATGTCGTTGGAATGCAGGCAACCGCGGAATTGAAAGGGGACAAATGGATTCTCAACGGCCGGAAATGTTTTATCACCAATTCGCACACGTCCGATTTCTGGATCGTCATGGCGAAAACCGCCGAAGGCGCCAAGGGCCTGTCTGCGTTTATTGTTGAAAAGAATCACCCCGGCGCAAAGACCGGTCGGGTTGAGCACAAAATCGGACTTCGAGGCTCCAACACCGGAGAACTGGTGTTTGACAACTGCGAAATCCCTAAGGAAAATATTTTGGGGCAGGAAGGGGGCGGTCTGGCTGTGGCGTTAAAAACCGTCAGCGAGTCCGGAAGACCCGGTATGGCAGCCACAGCACTGGGTATTATCAATGCATGCCTCGAAGAAGCCGCGAAATTTGCCAGTGAACGGGTGCTTTATGGAAAACCCATCAGTTCCCTTCAGGCCATCAGTTTTTATCTGGCGGACATCTATACGGAACTGGATATCTGTCGGCTGCTCTGCTACCGGGCAAGCTGGATGAAAGACCAGAATATGCGCTGTGACAACGAAAATGCCATGGCCAAATCCTACACTTGCGATGCCGCGGTGCGTTGCGCACGTAAAGCGGTTGAAATTCACGGTTCTTACGGCATTTTGCAGGAATACAAAGTTCAGCGACTATTGAGGGATGCCGTGGTGACGGTGCCCGCCGGCGGAACCGGACAAATTGGCAAAGTCGTGTTGGCGAGAGCTGCACTGGCGCCTTACAGAAAGAAAAAATAGGTGAATGTTCCATGAAACGAATGATTGTATGTGTAAAGCCGGTTCCGGACCCAAAGGCATGGGACCGGCTCCAAATGGATCCCGTATCCAAGACCCTGATCCGGGAAGGGATTCCCAGCATCATCAATCCGTTGGACAAACATGCCGTTGAAGCAGCCTTGGAGATGAAGGACCTTTTCGGCGCTGAAGTTGTTCTGTTGTCCATGGCTCCCTGTGATGCGTATCCTGTGTTGCGCGAAGTTCTGGCCATGGGGGCGGACCGGGCGGTGTTGCTTTCGGATAAGGCCTTTGCCGGATCCGATACCCTGGCCACTTCTCGTATATTGGCCCAAGGCATTCGAAACATCGGAGAATTTGACCTGATCTTTTGTGGTAATTTTACACTGGACGGCTCCACGGCTCAGGTTCCTTCCCAGGTAGCCGAATTTCTCGATATTCCCAATGTGATGCATGTTTGTGACATGGAGATCCCGAACACCCAAAGTCTACTGCTGACACAGAAGATTGAGCAGGGAACGGTCAAGCTTGAAGCTAAGCCGCCGTTGCTTCTCTCTTTTACAAAAGATGCCAATAAACCGCGATATATCTCTTTTATGGAGATACTGGCGGCCGAAAAACGGGAAATCCAAACCTGGGACAACGCAAATTTAAATATCGACGAAACCCTCATCGGTCTAAAGGGTTCTCCCACTCAAATGGCGGATCTTTTGCTGCAGTCAAAACAACGGAAAGGCATCCGCTTAACCGGAAATCCAGAAGAAATTGCCCGGCAGCTGGCCGATAAAATTCATCAACTGGGGATTATCTGAAAAAGGAATCAAACCATGAAAAGGCAACATATTGGTGTATTCATCGAACAGCGGGGCGGTGTGCTTCACGACGTGGGTCTGGAACTTCTCGGGAAAGCGCGTGAGCTGATAGAGGTTTCTAAAGGAACGGTCAGCGCTTTTGTTTTAGGCCGGGATATTTCCACACATTCGGAAGACCTGATCGCCCGGGGTGCGGACACGGTTCTGCTGGCCGACAGTTCTGCTCTGGAACCCTATCGACTATTGCCGTACACATCGGTTCTGGCTCAGGCTTGTAAAACCTATGATCCGGATATTCTGTTGTTCGGAGCGACCCGTATGGGGATTGAACTGGCCCCCCGCCTTGCGGCCCGGCTCAACACCGGTCTTTCCGCTCATTGCATGGACTTGCGACTGGATACAGAGGGAAAACTGCTTCAGATGGTACCGGGATGGGGTGGGGGGGTGGTGGCAACGATTCGGTGCCCCCTGCACCGTCCCCAGATGGCCACCGTTATGCCGGGAGTCATGAAGAAACTCGTACCCACGAAGCGGTCCGGTGAATGTATTCATTTGGATGTGAGAGAAGATTTTCAAGGGTCCGGTCCCAAAGTTTTGGAGGTCCATATCGAGGAACCCGAAGAGATGCCGCTGGAAAAGGCGGATGTGGTGGTGGCCGGGGGCTGGGGAATCGGCAACCCGGACGGCTGGACCATTTTGCAAGATTTGGCCGCCCTGTTATGTGGCGCTGTCGGGGCCACACGACCGCCGGTGGATGAGGGCTGGGTGCCGGAGAGCCGGATGATCGGACAAAGCGGTAAAACGGTGAAACCCCGCCTTTACATGGGTATCGGGATTTCAGGGATGTCCCACCACATGGTCGGCATGGATGAATCCGAGTGCATTGTCGCCGTCAATACAAATCCCAATGCAGCCATATTCGAAGTTTCGGATGTGGCCGTGGTGGGGGACTACAGAGAAATCCTTCCGCCGCTGCTCAAAGAAATTCGAACAAGACTTCCTGAAGGTCGCACGGATACGTGTGAACCTCCGCAATAACGGTTAAACTCCGATAGCTCCCGCCATCAAATTAAAAAAGAACTTGATAAAAAAAATCGGGTAAGTTATAAGCGGCATCTTCGTTACCCTAAAATCAATTCATGGTTAACCACACACTTGGATTGTACTCAATGACCCGGATGTACGCACTCATATTCATTTTAATATTGGCAGGCAACGCCAATTTGATGGCGCAGGAGAATAATGCTCCATACTACGAACTTGATCCGGTGGTGGTCACCGGAAGTCGTATTCCCCGTCATCTTTCGGAGTCCCCTTACTCGGTTTCGGTAATCACACGGGAAGAGATCGCCATTTTGCCGGCGGACAATATTTCAGATATCCTCGAACATGTAAACGGTGTGGATGTTCGCCACCGCGGTGCTCATGGAGTTCAGGCCGATGTGGGAATCCGCGGAGGGTCCTATGAGCAGACACTGATCATGCTTGACGGTGTTAATATGAGTGATCCTCAAACCGGTCATCACAATATGGATCTTCCCGTTAACCTGAATGATATTGAACGCATTGAAATCGTTAAAGGACCGGCGGCAAGAAGTTACGGCCCCAATGCAATGGGAGGGGTGATTAATATCATAACTCGGGACGTAAATAGCAACTCGGTTGGAGGCCATGCCTCATATGGTGAATATGGCTATTATGATTTGGGTGCACAGGCGGCGTTGAGTCTGGAAAACGTATCCAACCGGCTGTCGGCAAGTCGACGGTATTCTTCGGGCTACCTTGGAGGTAAAGATACTGATTTTGACATAAAGACAATAAATTATAAAGGGTTGTTAAAAACCGGATCTAACACGTTTCGGCTGGGAATGGGGTTCACAGACAAAGATTTCGGCGCCTATAAATTTTACAGCGATATTTTTCCGGATCAGCGGGAAAAGACGGAAACCTTTTTGCTGTCCGGCAATGCGGATCTTAAAATGGCAGATGTGGAAGTAACGCCCCGGATTCACTGGCGGCGTCATAAGGATGAATTTAAAATTAATGTCAACGGAGTATGGAACGTAAACGAGCACCGGACCGATGTTTTTGGCGCACAGGTAAACACCCTTATCATGTCCGGACTGGGAACCACATCAATCGGCGGACAAGTTGAACTTGAAGATATGGAAAGTTCCAGTCTGGGGGATCACGATCGCGGTCGACAGGCTGTTTTTCTTGAACACCGGCTTTACCCTTCTGACCGGCTGACCGTGGGTATGGGCGTTTCCGCGGTTCACTATACCTCCTGGGGCTGGAAGTACTGGCCGGGCGCGGACATGAGCATCGAATTGAGAGACGGACTCACCTGGTTTGCCTCTTTTGAGAAATCTTTCAGGGTTCCCACGTATACGGAACTCTACTATGTGACTCCTGCAAATCAGGGGAATCCCGATCTTAATCCTGAAAAAGCCTGGACCGGGGAAACCGGGTTGCGCTGGCTCACTGAAGGAATCACTGCGGATTTCAGCCTGTTTTATCGTGATTCGGAAGATGTTATTGATTGGTCGCGACGGCCCGGAGAAACGGCCTGGCAGGCAACAAACATTGCAACCGTCCGGACAAAGGGAGGGGAGGTGGGAGTTACGTTTTATCCGCAATCTTTTTTCAGCGCAAAATGGCTTTCATCTGTAGGTATCGCCTATACTTACCTTGACTCGGACAGGGATACACAGGGGATGGAATCAAAATATGCTTTGGATTATCTGAGGCATCAGATCAACGGGTCTGTGGTGTTTACCTGGCTTTCCTCATTGAAGCAAGTCATCAAGGCAAGGTATGGAAAACGAATGGTGGGGGATACCTATACGGTTGTCGATACCCGCCTGACGTATACCGTTCCAAATTATGAACTCTTTCTTGAGGCCACAAACCTGTTTAACGAAAACTATGTTGAGTCCGGCTTCACCCCCATGCCCGACCGCTGGATAATCGGAGGTGTAAAGTTTAATTGGGAGTAAACGTTTGAAACTACTTAAGTTCAAATCGGATGGGAACCCTAACCCACATCTCAACTTTTTCTTGACCTCTCATTCCGGGCTCGAAGGTCCAGTTTTTTACCGAAGATTTCGCGGCCCTGTCCAGAATCGGGTATCCGCTGGAAAATAATACATGCAACTCAATGACATTTCCAACCGGACCCACCAGAACTTCAAGCACTACGTTACCCTGAAATCCTCTTCTTCTGGCCACTGCAGGATATTTGGGAGGCGGATTTGATCGATAAAGAGGTCTTGCCTCACGTATGATTTGTTTTTCAGACAGGGGTTCGCCCTCTGTGTCAGTATCTTTAAAAACCGATTCTCTTTGAGACTGTTCGGACGGGTCAAAAGTTTCGGGACTTTTAACGGTTTTTTCAGGAATGGCTTTTGATGGGTCCTTTTCCGCTTTTTGGATAACCTCTTTAATGACTTTTTTGGGTTTGGGTTTAGGAAAAACTTTTGGCTTTTTTGTTATTTTTTTGGCATCAGGCTTTTTTATTGTTTTGATTTGAGGCTTTTTAACAGCAGTTTTGGGCGTGGTCATCCTGGGTTGCCTGGGGGCAAGGCTCATGTTCATAACGCTGAGTTTCGGCTTTTCACTGGATATTCTCTGGAGCCCGTCAAATTTCAATCCCAGAAGAAGTCCGTGTATACCCAAAGCGAGTATGGCCGCTATTGTTATTCGTTTCACTGCTCGACATCTGCCTGAAGAGAAATTCGATGGATATCCGCCATTCTGATCTGGTCCAGCACCCGGAAAAGACTCTGGTATGAAAGGCTGCGCTCGGCAAAAAGCAATACGCCGGGATCGTTTTCGGCTCCGGTTTTTCGTTTCAAAACTGCTGCCAGATCGTTAAAGGCAATCTGTTCTTTGTCAACATATAGGGTTCCGTCGGATTTTGCCGTCACGGAAAGCACCAATGATTTATCTATGTTGGCGGATGAGGATGTGGGAAGCAAAATCGGTAACCCGCGATGTACCGCCATGGAAAGCATTGCATAGATGAAAAATACCAGGAGCAAAAACACGATGTCAATCAGGGGAAGCATTTCAATGCGGACTTTTTTACCGGTCTGAAAATTAACTTTCATTTTTGATCCCTTTTTGATTCCTGTTATGGCTGACCAGTTTTTCATAGACGATTTCGAGACTTGTTGCATATTTTTCGATGGCAAGGGCAGACTTTTCAACCCGTGAATTAAAATAATTGTATGGAAAGACCGAAAGTATCGCAATCCCCAGGCCGGCTGCCGTGGTGATGAGAGCCTGTGCGATTCCCGCAGTAACCACCTGCGGGTGTTCGATGCCCGCCGAGCCCAGCGCTTCAAAGGAAAGGATGATCCCGATGACCGTTCCAAAAATACCTAGAAGCGGCGCCACGGTAATCATGGTGTCTATAATTCCCATATATTTGCGCATTCGCTTGATCTGTTCGGCAGCGGCCGATTCCATGGCTTTAACCATAGAAAATTCTCGATGAAGAATCCCGGTGATAAGAATTTTAATAATATAGTCTTTGGAAGCCCTGGTCTTTATTCTTACCGATTCCCAGTCCCCGTCTCGGCACAGCTCAAGAACTTCATCCACGAGCAGTTTGTCCCGGCGCATATCTATGCCGATCCAGAAAAAAATCCGTTCAATAATCACGGTCAATACAATGACGGAACAGGCCAGAAGCGGGTACATGACCGGTCCTCCGCTGATAAATATGTCTATCATGATTTCATCCTTTTATTTTGTGCATTGTTACGATCTACTCAAACTAACCCCGTTCAACACGGCATTCAACGCCATCTTCAGCACTACCGGCAGATCTTCCATAAAAACAAGTTCCTTCATTTGTTCAATTTTCTTTCCCGCGATATCCTCTGCTATCAAACGGCACCACAACTCATAGGTTGAAAGATCTTTAATCAATCCTTTTTCATAATTATCGCTTAATACCAAAGCAGATTCAATAAAGCCGGAATATCGGGGATCAAGAAGAATATCTTCAACCGCACCCAAAAGGGCGTTTTGTTTTGCAATACACTCACACGTCATGCCGGATATCATACGGTATATGCTTATGTTTCGTTCCATTAACCGCTGGAAGATATTGCGGGAAGCGGTGATTTTATTTTGTTTGCAAATGGCTTCCTGAACACCCTGGTATACCGCTGTTGCAATCAGTTCTCCCACCTTTGAATGGCCGCCGGAATTGTCGATTTCAACACCGGTTCCCTGGACAACGATCATATTATCCGTTCCGGTTCCAGTGGCCTGATGCAACAAAGAAGAATAGCTGCTTCTGATATCCAAATCCATTAATGCTGCGGTTTTAGCCTCTGTAGCGCTGATAATTGCCCGGGTCATGGCCCTGGGGCTGAGTTTCATGTTTGATAAAATGATAATATTGATGGTTGCGGGCTCATAGAATCTTCCTCTGTCTTTACACATTCTAACGGCATTTGACGTCACACCGGCGGTTACTATAGCGCATACCTCCATGTCTTTGAATTTTTCCCGCTTGACGGAAAGGTTATCCATATCCGCGCCGGTAAAAAGGAAACTGGCAGTTTTTTCTGATCTGCCGATGACCTGATATATTCTTTTTCTCATGCCCTTTAAACCGAATTTATGTTCAATTCCCCAGCAGGACGGGGGGGAGTAATGATTGCCCACAGATTCTATACCGTTTCGCTCTCCCTCAAGGGTTGATACTAAAGACATGGGGCTCTTGAAATCAATAATCAGGGTTTTGTTTAGAAAATCATGGATGTGGCTGTATGAAATGCGCGCATGTTTTATGTAATCAAAATCAAGATCCAGACCGCGGGATTTGAATACCTGTTCTTTTAAAACGTGAGTTTCTTTCTTTGAAAACTCATCTTTGTAAATTCTTGCAGAAAGCCATGAGACAAAATAGCCGGTATGAGTCGCGGCCCTGCAGGTCAGGTCACAGGGGAAGTAATATATCTGTCTGTTTTTTACGGCATCCACATCTTTCCAGCCCGGGCGATTAAAAAATCTTTTGGCGGTTTCCCTGTCATCACCACAGCCATAAATCACCTGAGGGTTAAATTTCATCCACTCTTGTTTGGTGATACCCACGATATCTCCGTTTTTAGTGAGTACCGGCGGAATACCGCCTGCGGCTTTGATCATTTCGTTTTGAAAAGAATCGTCTCCGGGTGTCATGACCGGGTCGCTACCCATAAGTCTCAAAACTCTCTTCCTTTTTGAAAGGGGTATTTTGTCCACTTTATCGGAAATAATCCGGAGTTGTGTTGTTATCTCATCAACTAATTTGCCGGCCTGTTTTTCTTTATTAAAGATTTTCCCCAGCAAACGGATGTTGTTATAGCTGTCAGCAATGGAATTTGTTTCAAGGTTGATGAGCATACATTTTCCAGAGCAGAATTTTTCCATTACCTTTTTATGCAGAGGGGAAAGAAATATAATATCCGGCTGCACGGCGTCAATCGCCTTAAGAGACGGTGAAAAAAAACCGCCGACAATCTGTCTGGAACCGGGTTCACCGGGACAACTGTCGTGATATGTGACAGACTTTACCGTATCACCGGCACCGACATTGAATAGTATTTCGGTGACGGAGGGTACCAGTGATACAACTTTTTCCGGTCTTTTATTGATTGTAATTGTTTTTCTGCTGGAATCAACAAATGTTACGGGGTAGGAAAGGGCAGGGGAAATTGTCCAAATGGTGACAAATAAAATAACAAACAGTAATCCGGCAGAGTTGACCAGTAATCGTTTTTTTATTTTCATTTAAAATACCTTCTTTCGGTAACTTTGCATAAAATTACCTTGTGAAATACCTTCCCATTCCGGTACATAACCAAAAGTCCCATCTTCCAGTTTGTAAGAAATACCAATACTAAATAAGATACCGACAAAAAAATAATCTCTATTATAGTATGTCAATAGAAAAAAACAAATAGGTTGCATACAAAAGCCGGGGAGCTGTCCAACCGGACAGGCTCCCCGGCATGCGTATTAATAATCGTACCTCATTCCAATAAAGAAATTTCTTCCCGGCATGGGATAACCTTGAATGTACTCATAATCCTTATCAAAGATGTTCAGAATTTTACCTTTCAGGGTAACTCCTCCATATTTATCAAAATCAAGTATCTTTTTACTGATAGTGAAATTGGCAACAGTAAAGCCGCCTTTTGTTATAATTTCATAAGTGCCGTTTTCGTAATCTGTTATATCCTGTTCGCCCGTATAGGCAAGGTTAAGGTTTGCAGAAAGACCGCTAAAGTCAGATACCGTTATGCCGTATGATAAATTATAATCTGATGTGTATTGGAGGTCTTCATGGGTTTCCTCATCTTCGTATGTGGAAAGATAGGTAATACTGACATATGGCTTGACCTGATAACCCCATGAAAACAGGGAACCCAGATCAAAGGAAAAATTTCCTTCAATACCTTCTATTTCAGCTTCCCCTAAATTTCTGTATGAATAATCACCATTGGGTTTGGTGTAGCTTTCAATCTTGTCATCGAAATCCGTGTGGAAATAGGTGAGAGATAAATTAAGAAAATCCAGAGAAAAATCCAGGCCGGCTTCATAGGTGTCGCTTTCTTCAGGATCCAGATCAGGGTTGCCCACGTAATGTGTGGACCACATCATCATATCGCTGGCCAACTGCAGCGCTGTTGGCATCCTGAATGCCCTTCCATAGTTTGCTCTTACCTTTAAGTGGTCTGTGAGCAGATAAGCAATACCCGCCCTGGGGCAGGTATAATTGTCCTTCTCGGTTCCTCCTTCGTCTCCCTTTACCTCAACCTTATAATGATCATACCTCACTCCGCCAGTAATGATCAGGCGTTCATCAAGAAGCTTGCCCTTGGCAAGGAGGAAACCTGCCGGGTCATCATATTCGGTCTTTTTGGGGCTATATTTACTATCTTCGGTCTCATAATTCACCCAATCAAAACCTGCGGTAACAAGCAAATATTCCTGGTTGTAGGAAAGCTGCGCCTGAGTTCCCTTGAAATCGACGGTTATTTTATCTGAGATGCCGTCATCCCAGAAGTCAGGATTGCTTGCAACGGGACAAAACCATTCCTCCTCATCTTTGCCGTCAAAATATCTGACCTTCCAGGAAAAGAGTCCGTTCCGGCTTTTGCCGTCATAAACAAAATCAACGGATTTGTTTTCTTTATCACCATAATCATCAAGATCATTCTGGCTGAGATAGCCCGGATTACCCACATGATCAGCATCAAAATGAGTGTAAATGACACTGATACGATTTTCAGGCAGAAACTCATATCCTAGATTCATGCTGCCGCTGTTTTTATAATCATACGCCGTGTTGTTGTACTGGTCACCGTCGGCAGTGTCATAATCATCCATGGAATCTCTGGTAAAACTGCCCGAGAAATCAAAAGCCTTATATTTTCCTGAAAATCCCACGCTTGATTCCTGATAATTATAGCTTCCCAAACCTCCTTCAACAAAGGCGGTGGGTTTATCCTTCCCCCGTTTGGTGATGACGTTTACAACTCCGCCCATAGCGGCCGAACCGTATTGAACGGAGCCAGGTCCCCTTATTATTTCTATCCGTTCGATGTTTTTCGTCATAATTTTTGACGCATTTCCGGTTCCGCTTCTTCGGCCGTCGATCAGAATCAGTACCTTTCCCGCAAGGTCAACCCCGGTTGCATCGGTTCTGAAACCGCGTATACCGATACCTGTTGAGGTGCCCGGATATTTTTGAATATGTCCGACACCCTTTTCGGCAAGCAGATCACCGAGATCCGTGGCTGAAGAAATCTTTATCTCTTCTTCATTAATAATTGTTACGTTGGTAGTAATATCCTTTTTCTTTTCCTCTACCCTGCCTGCCGTAACCACGACTTCATCCATGGTTGATACCGTCTCTTTATTTTTTTGCGCATCTTCCGCCTGACTCAATCCCGGAATAAATAAAACCATACAAACAGCCAAACAACCCAACCACTTTTTCATAATTTTTCCTCCTTCCTAAAGATAATTAGGGTCCGGGACAAAAAAAACCCGAACCGAAATAAATCGATCCGGGGATTTCCCTTTTTTATCCTCAAGATCCAGCCAAGGCACCTCCTGTCCACGAAGGCTGATACTTTTGCAAAACGCGCCCTTTTGCCCAATTCCAGCGTCAGGCTCAAATTTTAATCCTCAAAATACTCAATGTATTCCTGCGGTTAAAATTTTCGCCTTCCTTGGTCTTGAACCCCGGTTAAATATTAAATACGGATTTAACTGGGCAGGCAAAATTGAACGTTTTTCATAGGTCTCAGATTATGCCTTAAGTTCAGACAGGTCTTCTGACTTTCCCGCCCTCTTAGCAACCTTCCCATTCATATCCGAACAGTGGTACACAATGGCTAAGGGGGTTCCCTTTTCCACATGAAATCAGAAAAAGGCGGGATTACAGCGGCGGGCCCGTCCCCGATTTTAACGGGGTTCCCTATTAAGCTCAACATCGAGCATCTGAACAAAACAGGGATTATTTAGACCAAACAAAGGGGCTGCGTCAAGAAAAATATTACCCAAGTTGAGTGATTTTCAGGTATTAATCTTTATCGGCAACCCCGGCTTCCTCAAACGTGAGCACCTCATTAAACATATGAACCGCACCTTCTATCACTGACATGGCAAGGGCGCCTCCGGTTCCTTCTCCGAGACGCATTCCAAGATCCAGAATAGGCTCGAGTCCAAGGTATTTCAACATTACCCCGTGGCCGGCCTCTTCGGAACGGTGTCCCGCAAAAACATATTCTGTCACAAGAGGGCATAATGTATGAGCGATCAGAGCCCCTGCGGTTGAAATAAAGCCGTCGATGACCACGGGACGGCTGTGAAATGCCCCGGCCAGAACACATCCGGCGATGCCGCCGATTTCAAAGCCGCCCACCTTGGACAGCACATCCAGACCGTCACGGGGATCCGGATTGTTTACCTGAATTCCCCGGGTTACGGCTTCCCGTTTTTTTATGAGGCTATTGTCATCTATTCCGGTCCCCCGCCCGACCATTTGCTCCGGGGTTTTGCCGGTAATCACCACGCCAATGGCTGCCGAAGGGGTTGTGTTGCCGATCCCCATATCTCCGGTGCCAAGAATTTCAACTCCTTTTTGAAACAAATCCGTGGCCAGCTGAAATCCGGTTGAAATAGCTTTTTCAGCCAGTTGACGGGTCATGGCAGGCGCTTTTGCCAGATTGGCGGTGCCATGGGAGAGTTTACACTTCAACAGTTTATGTCCACCATCAATTGAATCAGGATCTAAATCCTGAATAATTCCCATATCCACAACCTGGACGTCAGCTCCAATATGACGAGATATGGCGTTAATACCGGCTCCACCGGCTAAAAATGTTTGTATCATTGCGCCGGTGACCTCCTGCGGGTAAGCACTCACGCCTTCCTCCACAACCCCGTGATCTCCTGCCATTACCAGAACGGCTTTACGATCTATTTTCGGCTGGAGGGTTTTCTGTATTCCGCATAACCGTTCCGATATATCATGAAGCCTTCCCATGGCTCTGGTTGGCATCACCAGTTGAGCGGTTCGCTCTTTTGCCTTTTTGTTCCACTCGTGGTCAAGCGGAACAATCCTTTCAATGATTTTTTTTATGCTAATTTGTTTTGAGAACATTGATACCTTCCTTTAATATATTTTTGTCAGATTCAAAACTATTATATAGCCCTCGGAACGGTCCACTGCATCAAACTCCCGTAAGCCTCTGAGCGAAATTCCAAGCCCCAAACAAGGCAAAAAGGTGCTCACCTCCGGACCTATGGCCCAAACTCGATCATGGACGCTTTTATCCCAACTTACGTCCGAACCACTGTCATCGGTCACTTGCCATTGGCAGTAACCGGCCAGCCCGACATCCCAGTATTTTGCCAGTGTCTTGCCGATGCCCCATTCAAAGTGAAAATCATTTCCCGGTTTGACATGGGAGTCTCTTTTTTTGCTATGAATCTCATATCTGCTGAGAATTGAGGCCGACCAGGTTTTTTGCATATCGAAATAACAGGTTCCACCAAGTGTAAGCATTCCGGTCCAGAAATCTTTCCCCGGTGAAGCAGCATCATTTTGGTCGTACTTTCCGACCGGCAGATAAGCGGCAAGTCCAAAAGCAGCATCGTAACGACCGCCATGCCAGGACAGAGCAAATGGTTCAACACAGATATCGCCCATGGCAAAGGCCTTATCGTTGATTCCTGCAGCTTTTACCTCGATATCAGTGTAAATTAAGGGTATGGTCGCATCGGCGGAATAATCCGCTCCTAATATTTTAATAGGAGAAACCCAAATAAATCGATGCGCAGTTGCAAAAACAATTACATCGAAATTTACATCCAGTTCATTCCCATTTTTACCTTTCAGTTCATCAGCAGTGTAGAATAAATTATACATTCTATAATATAAGCCCGGGCCGGGTACGGTTGAACCTTTAATTCCCTCTAACCCGTTAGCATAATGGCCGGTTTCACCGGTATGCCCGGTTCCCGATAAAGTGAATAATATTGTCACGATAATTAGCAGTTCCACTAAAAAACGCCGCATTTCAGAATTTCCATTTTGATTTAAAAGTTGTATACATTGTGTCCAGAAGGGCTTTAAGGTTATCTACCCCGGCATGCGGGTTTCGATTCTGGGTCTGTACCCATTGCCACAATTTATCCATTGCCTGACCGGAATCGATGATGTCACGAGCCTTCTCTACCCCTTTCTGTAACGTGTCCACTTGTTTCGTTACATAGAAAATAGGTGCCGTATTCAGGCAAATCGTCTCGTACAACGGGCCTTTGTCCATGCCTGTGAACAGCCTTAAAAGCCTGCGGGCTTCTTCTCGCGGATCGTTTCTTGCTGCAATGTCTTTCAATGTGATGGTATTCATCAGACCCAAAGAGTTGGGATCGACGGTATAATGCACGATGTTGCCATCCGGTTTCAACTCTGCAACATAACTTTTTCCCACCGGAGACAGCTCGTCTATTCCTCCAATTCCGTTTCCTGAGGTACCATGAAACGCCAGGGCCCTCTTGAAGCCGATTTCTTTCATGGTTTGAATCACCGGACCAATCATTTCTTTTGCATAGACACCTCTGACGCCGAGCCTTGGATTTGCCGGGTTTGCAAGAGATGCCGCGATATTCAATATACTGCCAAAACTCATCTGGGAGAGAATCCTGAACAATGCCTGGGGATGGGTATTGGAACTCATTCCGTTAAAGAGTCCGATTCCCGTCTTTTCAATACTTTCCTTAACCATGTCGGATGGACACTCCACATCCACACCAAGCGTTTCGCAGAGATCCACGGTTCCACACCGGGATGTAATCGCTCTCGCGCCATGCCTGGCAAGACACGTACCACCGGCTGCAGCAACGATAGCAGAACATGTGCTGATGTTGAAAGTTTTGAAACTGTCCATCCCGGTGCCGCAATTGTCCACAAGGGGCTTTTCGGTATTGGGTGACACTTTTACCGTATCCAGGTCGTAAATAGCCTGCCATGCTCCTGCGATTTCTCCCGGGTCGGGGCCTTTGGCGGTGATGGCGGCCAGAAATGCTCCCTGATGAATTTCTGACTGTTCTCCTAAAAGAATTTCCGAAAAAAGATCTCTGGTTTGTTCCCGTGTGAGATTTTCTCCTGCAAGCAGAAGATTTATCGAATTTCCAAAGTTTTTGATTTTATCTTCCATTGGCTATCTCCAAAACTGATTTTAAAACCCTGTTGGTTTTTGTGTCCTCTATTCCTTGTTCAATGGTTTCCAGAGTAACCCTGTGAATCTCAAACTTGTATGACGGCCACATGTTTGACGTCATCAAATTGATCGCCTCTTGATTTTGTCGGGCGGTGCATCCATATGCTCCCGAGATGGCAAGTTCCTTGTAGTGGATTGTATTGGAATCTAATCGTAGTTGAGAGATTGGGGGGAGGATACCGCTGAAAATCGATACCCGCCCGCAAGGGGCCATTAAATTTATCACTGTCTCATCCAATGCCACCTGGGAGCAGGCAAAGATCACGACATCCACGCCTTTACCGTCCGTAATTTTCAGCACAGAGTGGTAAAGATTTTCCTCTAACGGATTTACCACGTAATCCGCCCAAACATTTTGGGCGGTTGTCCTGCGATGCTCCGAGGTTTCACTGATGATGACGGTTTGAGCGCTCCTGGACTTAGCCACCAATGCATGAAGAAGGCCCAGCGGACCTGCGCCGATAATTAAAACCGTATCATGAGGGCGGACACCGGCTTTTTCCTGCGCATTGATACAGCAGGCAAGGGGTTCGCCTAATGCGGCATCTTCGAAAGAGACATTTTCAGGAAGAAGTGTCAGCGCACCGATAATCGGACCGCTCAACGGAATGCTTATATACTGGGCAAAACCGCCGTCATATGAAAATCCCAATATTTCACGGTGCTCACACTGGTTATCCATGCCCCGCCGGCAGGCAAGACACTCACCGCATCGAAGTCCGGGGGCCACCTGAACTCTGTCTCCGGGTTTAAATTGACGGTTTCGGCTTTCACTTACGATGCCCGCAATTTCATGGCCAAGGATCCTGGGATAATTGAGCGCCCGATGTCCGCTCGTCACCATCTTTGCATCGGAAGAACAAATTCCGCACGCTTTAACTTTTACCACCACCCCACAGGGCGGGCACTCCGGAGTTCGTACTTCTCTTATTTCCAATTTTCCGGGTTGGATAAGGATTGCTGCTTTCATAACAAAAAAAATCCCCAAGCGGTTACCGCTTGAGGATTTACCTTTTCCCCAACGCCAAACAAAATGGCAGGTCTTCTGACTCCCCCGCCCTTTCAGCTGCCTTCCCATACTGATGCTTCAATACAGTGGCATTAAAATGCTAAAAGAGTTCTCTTTTTCGAGACCCTTGCAAAACGCCCCCTTTTGCTCAATTTCTGCGTCAGACTCAAATTTTAATCCTCAAAATACTAAATGTATTCCTCGGGTTAAAATTTTCGTCTTTCTTGAACTTGAACAAAATTGAACATTTTCCAAAGGTCTCTTTTCCAAAGAAAAAGAGCGGGGTCACAGCGGCGGGTCCGTACCGGAATTTCACCGGTTTCCCTATTATGCCCAAAGGGCCACCATTAAGTTGTGTTATATATTTTTAAGCCTATTTAAATAGATTGGGGATTATTGTCAAGATATTTATGCCGGAAAAAGTGTTATCTTATTTTAATTAATTTTGTTTGGATTCTTAGTAAAACAAACAAATAACATGCTTTCGAGATTAGTTATGCAGATTTTAAGTTGCAAGCTAATTTATGAGTATCCTTGACTATTTTTTGATTATGGATTAATTGTTTACAAAATGCTTATGACATTCACTAAAACCATAAACGGTGGAGAATTATATGATTAAAAGAAGCCCCTTATCTCATTAAAGAGATAAGGGGCTTCGTGTTTTTATATTTTTTCCCAGGAGTATATTGGAGTTTAAAAGATCCCTGCCACCCAGAGCGAAGTGGTTAAAAACCATTATTGCTTTTGCGAATGGAGCTGGAGGGGAGCTAATTCTTGTGGTAGATGATAAAAGCAGAGATATAGTTGGAATAGAGAACTCTTATAACAAGCTACAGTGTGATTCCCGGAATTTTAAGCATTGATTTGTTGGGTCAGGGTATTTTAGAAATAATAAACAGAAGCCTTGCCCGACCAATCTAAAAAACCCCAAGAATGTCTGTGCTAAAAATATTAAAAAACCTATCATGGGAGGGCGTATATAAAAGGACGACTAAATTCTTTTTTAACAGGATGAAGATGATACGGACATTTACAAAACTCCGAGATGCTTTCAACCCATTAAGATTTAAAGAGAAAATTTGAGTCAATGGAGGAAAAATACGAAAACTGAAATGAAAAAGAAAAAATACTCATTATCATGGCTTGAAGGTTTTTTAATGGATGCTTGCGATATTCTTCGCGGAAACATGGATGCATCGGAATTCAGGGAATACATTTTCGGGATGGTATTCCTGAAAAGATTGAGTGACAAGTTTGATGATGACAGAGAAGCACGGAAAAAAGAGCTTGAAAAAAATGGAGTTGCTTCAGGTCAAATAAAGAAGGCCCTGGAAAAGCCCAATGCCTATGACTACTATGTGCCTGAAAAAGCCCGGTGGCGTGTAGTTAAAGATCTGAAAAAAGATGTCGGTGACAAGCTGAACAAAGCACTTGCAGCGCTTGAAGATGCCAATGAAGACAAGCTTGCCGGTGTTCTGAAAAACATCAATTTCAATAGAACCATAGGGAAAAATAAAAAAACACTTGCCGATGAAACCCTTGTGGATTTTATTCTTCATTTTAATGCCGTTGTTTTAAAAGATGAAAACTTTGAGTTTCCGGATCTGCTGGGCGCTGCCTATGAATACCTGATTAAGTATTTTGCAGACAGTGCCGGTAAAAAGGGCGGTGAGTTTTATACGCCAAACCAAGTTGTAAAGCTCATGGTAAATGTTCTTGAACCCGGAGAAGAGGCGGAAATATATGATCCCACAGTCGGGTCAGGCGGCATGCTGATCGAATCAAAAAACTACGTTGAATTAAGATATGGAAAGGCCGGTAAGCTGAGTTTTTACGGACAGGAGCTTAACGGTACCACCTGGTCCATGTGTAAAATGAATATGCTGTTTCATGATATTTTTGATGCGGATATTTTAAATGGCGACACGTTAGCCGACCCGCAACATATAGATAAAGGCGAATTGATGAGGTTTGACATTGTTATTGCCAATCCGCCCTTTTCCCAGAATTACAATGCCATACAAAATTTTCGGGACCGTTATAAGTTCTGGATGCCCAAAAAGAAAAAGGCTGATTTTATGTTTGTCCAGCACATGATCAGCGTATTGAAAAACAACGGCAGAATGGCGGTTGTCATGCCCCATGGGGTGCTTTTCAGGGGCAGCGAAGAAAAAAACATGCGCAAATGGATGGTGCGGCAGGGAATACTTGAAGCGGTTATCGGTTTGCCGCCGGCGCTTTTTTACGGCACAGGCATACCGGCCAGTATTCTGATCATTAATAAGGACGGAGCGGCACAGAGAAAGACCGTGCTTTTCATAAATGCGGACAGGGAATACAAGGACGGGAAAAATCAGAACAAACTGCGGCCGGAAGATATTGAAAAAATCACTTACACCTACCGAAACAAAGCGGATATTCCGGCCTATTCCCGGAATGTCACTATAGAAGAGCTGGAAAAGGAAGAGTTTAACTTCAATATTCGAAGATATGTTGACAATTCGCCACCCCCTGAACCCCAGGATGTTCACGCACATCTGCACGGCGGCATTCCTTCAACAGAGGTGGACAGCCTTGATGCGTTTTTCAATAATTACGCCGGTATTAAAGAAAGACTGCTGAAACACCATAAAAAAGGCTATTACTGTTTTCAAAAAACCATCCGCCGAAAAGAGGATATCAAGGCCTTATTGGACGAGGCTGAAGAGATAAAGAAAAAGCATCGATTATATGAGAAAAAGATTCAAAGCTGGTGGAAACGCTCTCTTGATCGGTTTGAGAATTTACCCAAAAAGAATAATCTGTTTAAGATGAACAAAGAGTTTTTCAGAACCATATCCGATCAGTTTTCAAAACTGGGCATCCTTGATTTAAATAAGTCCCGCGGGGCATTTGCCGCTTACTGGGATTCGCTGACCGCTGACCTGAAATCCGTGGCTGCCAGCGGCTGGAATGCCGAACTGATTCCCGAAGATGAAATCCTTGAATCCCAATTTCCCGAAGTGCTGGAAGAACTGAGAAACAACCAAGCCCTAAGGGATGAAATTGAGACCATGCTCAAAGAGGTGAACGATCTTGAGGAAGATGATTATGACGAACAGGATTATGACGTTTTCCCAAAACCTGTTTTAAAAGAGTATAAAGACAAGCTCAAGGAGCTTAATGGTGAAATTAGGGCCATTAACAAAGAGATTAAAACAACGGAGAAGCGATACAATGCCGTTGCCAGACCTTTGGAAGCCGGGTTTAAAAAAAGGAAAGACAAAAAAAGTCTTGCAAAAATCAAGGCGCATGAAAAAGGTGTCAATACGGAACTGGACAGACTTATCGCTGCTATTGATGAGAACAGGGAGGCCTTAATACCCTTTGAAGAAAGCAAGCAGGAGATCGAAGAAAAGCTTTCCCGCCACACGGAATATGAAACAAAGCTGAGAGAGGCCAAAAAAATCATCAAGGAAATTAAGGACAAAAAAGAGGACCTGGTTGAAAAGGCAAGGGAGAAAATCACTCCGGACCAGGCCAGAGAGCTGATACTCGCCAGGTGGAAAGGGATTCTGCATACAACCATTATGGCCTATGTTGCCGATTACCAGCGGGAATTTTTGGGCAGGCTTGAAAACCTGTGGGAAAAATACACAACAACGATCAATGAGATACTTGCTGAGCGGGAGAAAGCCGGTGAAGAGTTGAGCCGGTTTTTGGGGGAGTTGGGGTATGAGTGAGTGGAATAATAACAAACTAAGCTATCTTGTTGATATTCGAGTAAGTAATGTTGACAAAAAAATATATCCGAATAAGAAAAAAGTAAAGCTTTGTAATTATATGGATGCATATTCGAATGATTATATTACCTCTAATATAAGCTATTCTGAAGGCTCAGTAGATTTGAATGAATTAAATAGATTCAGGCTGACTGTAAATGATGTGATTATTACAAAAGATTCTGAAACACCTGAAGATATTGCGGTTTCATCAGTTGTAACAGAAGAGATAGAAGATCTTGTATGCGGTTATCATTTAGCGATCTTAAGGCCAAGAGAAAACAGAATCAATGGCCCTTTTTTGATGCACAAATTAAAGCTTCCACAGGTTCAGAAATATTTTTTCCGCATGGCCAGTGGCAGTACAAGATATGGTTTAACTATTGGTGGGATTGAAAATACGGAATTATCTCACCCTCCACTCCCACACCAGCGAAAAATCGCCCGAATTCTCACCACAGTGGACAACATTATCGAAAAAACCGAAAGCGCCATTGAGAAATACAAAGCCATCAAACAGGGAATGATGCATGATCTCTTTACCCGCGGGATTGATGTTAAAACCGGCAAACTGCGCCCCTCATATGAGGACGCCCCGGAGTTGTATAAAGAGACTGAGCTGGGAGTGGTTCCAAAAGATTGGGAGGTGGGAACTTTAGATATGATTGCTTTTGTCAATCCAAGTTCTAAACCTCATAATTTATCGAATTATGATTTAGTCTCATTTATTCCTATGGAATGTGTTTCTAATGATGCAACTCTGATCTCGACTTATAAAAAAAAAGTTAGTGAAGTTTTGCAGGGCTTTACTCATTTTCGGGATGGAGATATTTTGTTCGCCAAAATAACACCTTGTATGGAAAATGGGAAGGGTGCCTTAGTTAATGGGCTAAAGAATGGTTTTGGGTATGGCAGCACAGAATTTCATGTCCTAAGGCCAATAAAACAACAATCAACTTTATTTGTGTACTATTTGACTACATCAAGCATGTTTCGACTAAAGGCTGAAGGAAAAATGACAGGATCTGCGGGACAACAAAGAGTACCAAGTGATTTTGTTACTAAATATAGGATTGGAATCCCTTTGTTGAAAGAACAAGAAATAATTGGTAATAGACTGAATACAGCAAGCATTAAAATCAAATGTGAACAAAAATACCTTTCTAAAAATCAAAAACTCAAACAAGCCTTGATGCAAGACCTCCTCACAGGCAAGAAAGAGGTAACGCCCGACCCGGAAGACTTTGATAATGAACAGTTAAAAATGAACAGTGAGCAATGAATAAACGCGAATTTGATTATATCCTGCAGAATGGTGAATCCTATCTGGTTGAGTTTAAGGAAAGGGTGAACAGTTCCCTTGTGCGGGAGATGACTGCTTTTGCCAATGCCTCCGGGGGCAGGATCTTTCTGGGTGTGACGGATAGCGGAAAGGCCGTAGGAATTGAAATCACCAATAAACTTAGGTCCCGAATTCAGGATATGGCCAACAATTGTCAGCCGCCTGTAACGGTCGTCCTGAAAAAATATCACAATATTCTGATTATTGATATTCCCGAGGGGAAGGACAAGCCCTTTCAATGCTCCGAAGGTTTTTTCATCCGCATGGGGAGCAACGCGCAAAAAATGGACCGCGACCGGATCGTGGAGTTTCTTCAGGCAGAGGGGAAAGTCCGTTTTGAAGAGTAGGTCCATAAAAAATTCAGTTTTAAAACGGACTATTCGCCTGCCAAACTGGCAGGATATCTGAAACTCGCCGGAATCACCCAGAACCTTGATGACCCGTCAATATTAAGCAATTTAGGGGTTGCAGAGAAAACTGACGATTCATTGAAAATGAAAAATGCGGGCGTATTGTTTTTTACCGAGTCGATTCAGCTCCTGTGCGAACAGGCAACCATAACCTGTGCTGTTTTTGACGGTATTGAAAGAGTTCATGTCTTGAATAGAAAGGATTATTCCCAGGACATTATTACCAATATCAATAACGCGCTTCACTTTATAAAGCAGGAACTGCGGGTTGAGTACAAAATGACCGGCACAGCCCGTCGAAAGGAAATATATGAACTTCCCCTTGATGCTGTGAGAGAGGCCGTCATCAATGCGGTTGTTCACAGGGATTATTTTCTTGCCGGTTCTCATACCGTTATAGAAATTTTTGATGACCGGGTAGAGATATCCAACCCCGGCGGGTTGCCCCGAGGGTTGTCAGAAAGGGATTTTGGAAGACGGGCTGTACGTCGAAATCAGCTTATCGCCTCTTTACTGCATCGAATCGATTTTGTTGAAAATATGGGGACAGGGATTAATAAAATACGCACCCTGTTAAAGGTTGCCGGCTTGCCTGCACCTCATTTTGAGTTTGGTGATTTTTATACAATCGTTTTTCATAGAAAACAGTATATGACCAAATCTGTAGAAAAAATGTCGGTGAAAAGTTCGGTGAAAAGTTCGGTGAAAAGTTCGGGAAAAACAGCGGATAAAATAATAAAACTAATGGGCGAAAATTCTCTTGTCACGATACCGGAATTGGCAGAGGCGCTTGGAGTAACGACCCGCGCAATTGAAAAACAAATTGCCAAATTACAGAAAAACGGACAATTAAAGCGTATCGGCCCGGCAAAAGGTGGATACTGGAAGATTATTAATAATGAATAATGAACAGTGGATTCATTGAAACAAGGTAATTGCTATGTCTGAATACACAAACGTTGAAAAACCCTTCCTGGAAAAGCTTAAAAGCCTTGGCTGGGAAGTCATTGATCACGGGGCTCACGGCATTCCCCAGGCCCCTGAAAAAAGTTTGCGGAACAGCTTTAATGACGTTGTTCTTGAAGATGTATTCAGAAAAATCATCAGAAAAATCAATGTTACCCAAGATGGCAAAGAGTGGCTTACCGACAAACAGCTTGACGAAGTTTTTGAAGAGATTGTCGATCAAAGGGGCAGAAGCCTCCATGAGGCCAATAAGGATGTATTTTATAAGCTTTTACATAATACAACGGTGGATATGAACGAACTCACCGGTGACCCGTCTCCTGTTGTGCGTTTTATTGACTTTGATAAATGGAAGAACAATTCCTTTATTGCCGTAAACCAGTTCAGGATAAATACGCCGGGCGGGCCGCGAACCGGCATTATCCCCGATATCGTCCTTTTCGTTAACGGTCTTCCCTTTGTGGTGATTGAATGCAAGGATATTGAGGTCAGTGAGCCATTGTCTGAAGCAGAGATACAGATCAGGCGATATAGCAACCGCCGTGATGATGACTTTGGTATTAGAGAGGGAGAGGAGCGGCTGTTCCAGTTTAACCTGTTCAGTATTATTACTCACGGCACGGAAGCCAGGTTCGGCACGATCAGCGCGGATTTTGAATTTTATTCTAATTGGAAGGATATCTTTCCTGAAGAATATAAGGTCATTAAAATTGACGGGGAAAACGAAAAAACACAGGAAGTCCTGATCCGCGGAATGCTCAATAAAGAGATTATGCTCGATGTCCTTCGGCACTTTACGCTGTTTATGGAAATAAAGGAGGGTACTGAAGTAAAGATTGTATGCCGTTACCAGCAATACAGGGCTGTGGGTAAAATAATTGAAAGGCTGCGGAAAGGCGAAAGCGGGAAGGAACGTTCCGGCGTGGTGTGGCATACGCAAGGATCGGGGAAATCGTTGACCATGGTTTTTCTTGTCAGAAAACTGAGAAGCAGTGAGGACTTGAAAGATTTTAAAGTGATTATGGTTAATGACCGGACTGACCTGGAAGACCAGCTCACTGAAACCGCCAAGTTAACCGGTGAAAAAGTCAACATTGTGGATAAAAGAAGAAATCTAAGACCCGTGCTTTCAAATGACTCATCCAACCTGAATATGGTCATGGTTCATAAGTTTCTTGAAGAAGAGATCCGGCACTCCAAAGCGCTTATGAAAGCCTATGTTGAAGAGGGTGAGGTCCCTGAATTTAAACCATTTGAGGTTGTAAATGAATCTGACAGGGTCTTGATGCTGGTTGATGAAGCCCATAGAACTCAGGGCGGTAATATGGGTGACAATTTGTTTACCGCTTTTCCAAAAGCGGCAAAAGTCGCCTTTACCGGCACGCCGCTTTTAACCCGGCGGCATAAGGTAAAAACCCACGAACGATTCGGCGACTTTATTGACCAGTACAAAATCAAACAGTCTGTGCGCGACCGCGCCACTTTGGATATTGTTTACATCGGCAGGACAAGCAAGGATAAGATCAAAGATGCGGAGGCGTTTCATACGGAGTTTGAAGATGTTTTCAGGGAGCGAACACAAGACGAAAGGCTGGAAATACAAAAAAGATACGGCACCCTGCGGGCATACCTTGAAAATATGGACCGGCTGCGGAAAATCGCTGAAGATATTGTTGAGCATTATACCACCGAGATTATGGTCAACGGTTTTAAAGCACAGGTGGTGGCAAGTTCCGTGCTTGCTGCTGCCAGATATGAGTATCTGATCAAAGAGGCCATAGGTAAGAAGATAGAAAAAGAAGAGGCAAAAACCGGTGATGACCGAGATGATGCATTTATCAAGCAACTGAAATTTATTGAGGTATGCACGGTTGTGACCATGCAGGACAATAATGAACAGGCCTTTATCAGTCAGGCAAGAAAAAAAGCAAAAGAACGCAATGCAATAGAAAATTTTAAAAAAGATTTTGACCATGAAAAGCCTGAAACCGGTGTCGCGATACTATGCGTCTGCGACAGGCTGCTTACCGGATTTGACGCGCCGGTGGAGCAGGCGATGTATCTTGATAAAAACATGCGGGAGCACGATCTCCTGCAGACAATCGCCCGGGTTAACCGGACCAAGGGCCCCAAAAAGAAACACGGGATTGTGGTTGATTATTTTGGTATTGCGAATCACTTAAAAGACGCCCTTGCCATATATGCTGAAGAAGATGAAAAAGAACTGAAAGAGTTTCTGGAGTATTTTAGAGATATTAACAAAGAAATTCCGGTATTGGAGTCCAGATATAACCGGCTTTTGCAGCTCTTTACCGATAACGGGATCAGCAGGATAGAAGATTTTGTCAACCAAAAAATGGATGATAAAAAAGAGGAATTTGAACTTGCGGAAAATTGTATCGACCTTGCTAAAGAAATTAGATTCAGAGCCCGGTTTGACACTTATCTGAAAGCATTCTTTGACAGTCTTGATCTGTTGTTTAACATTGATCAGGCAAAGAAATATTATATTCCCGCAAAAAGATTTGGCTATTTGTTAATCAGAATCAGAAACCGTTATCAGGATGAGACAATGGATCTGAAATGGGCAGGAGAAAAGGTGCGAAAGCTGATCGATAAACACCTGATGTCCATGGGCATTAACAGCAAAATACCACCTGTTTCCCTGTTGTCAGACGATTTCTCGGAAGAGTTGGATAAACTTTCAAAATCACCAAAAGCAAAAGCTTCTGATATGGAGCATGCCATCAGACGACATATAAAAGTCAATTTTTCTTCAGATCCTGAACTTTATACCAAATTTAATGACAGGCTGGAGGCCATTCTTAAGAGGTTTAAGGGAAACTGGGATGTTATTGCAGACGAATTTGCAAAGCTTCGTAATGATATGAAAAGAAAACAGCACAAACCGGCGGATGGGCTCGATTATATTGAGGATGTTTTTTACCGGAACGTTGTAAGAACGGCTTTAAAAAAACAAGATGAAGATATTTTAAGTGAAAATGCGGCTGTTTTTATTGAACGTGATATTGAAATCAAAGATCTGGTTATTGATATCGTTAAAATACTAAGAAGAAAAGCGCGGATCCCGAACTTCTGGAGGGATAAAGCTTCTGAAGTAAGAAAACTTGAGGGAACAATAGATGACAAGCTTGAGTTTTGCGGCATACCTACGCTTTCGGATAAACACCAAAAAATATGTGCGGAAATTCTTAAGCTGGCGAAAGAACGGAAAAGTGATCTGCGGGAGGAGCCGGAATAGATGCTTAAGGATATCACTTTCAACATCAAAAAAAGCAGGCGAAAAACGCTAAGTATTTATATTGAAAGAGATGGTACGGTCACTGTCATCGCACCTGAGAATTTAACGGATCAGGAGATTGAAGATGTTTTAAAAAAGAAAGAGTACAGGATCTATAAATCTCTTGCGGAATGGGAAGTTACCAACACTGCCAAAGTTGACCGGGAGTATGTAAACGGGCAATCTTTTATGTATTTAGGAAGAAACTACCGTCTTGAAATAGTCAATGGGGATCAAGAAAAACCGCTTATTTTAAAAAACGGTTATTTCCTTTTAAGAAAAAAAGACAAAGACAAAGCGGATCAGATGTTCAAGGAGTTTTACAAGGGAAAAGGATACCCTAAAATTGTTGATCGCGTTGAACGTTATAAGAAAAGAATCGACGTAAATCCAAAACAGATTAGAATTATGGAACTAAAAAACCGATGGGCATCCTGCTCTGAAAAAGGGAATTTAAACTTTCACTGGAAATGCATTATGGCACCCCCTGATGTGCTCAGCTATATCGTCGCCCACGAACTTGTCCATCTTGTTCATAAAAATCATACAAAAGCTTTCTGGAATGAAATTGACAAAGTCGTGCCGGATTTTCAGCGACATATTGAATGGCTGCGACTTAACGGGGCTGCGATGGATATATAATTTTTTAAAAAATATGAAATCTGTTTTCTCTCAGGGAGTATGACTTTATTATTTAACTCAACTTTCGGGGTTAATATTCATTAAAGAGGTTAAATTTAACCAATTGAAATAATTAAAAATATTGACAAGATTCACTATTTATGATATGTATTATTTGTCCAAAAACAAACAAATCAAAGA